>Ga0306920_100000321_pt1 | contig 55503 bp, 50 predicted proteins | sample flu12Cox44000170_FD_204666 | JGI IMG/M metagenome (GOLD analysis project Ga0306920, IMG submission 204666) | Lab enrichment of tropical soil microbial communities from Luquillo Experimental Forest, Puerto Rico - flux4day.12C.oxic.44.000.170 (v2)... | ecosystem: Environmental > Terrestrial >... | reverse complement strand
CGCAGCCAAGCTGCATGCGGCTGAAGCAGGACGGCAACAAGATCCTCTGGCGTCGGGACGATGGCTTGAGCGGGACGGCCACCATCGCGTCCGGGCTCCCGCCCGGCGCTGAGTCGCCGCCGCACGGGGTCGGTGGCCCGAGGCCCGAGCTCACCCATTCGCTTGCGGCCGCCGCCCCCGCAACAGAGGAAGCGGCGGCAAAGACCTCGCCTCCCCCAACGCCTCGCCGTGTCACACGGACGGCGGCGGCGCACGCGAGCGCGGCCGGACTTGGACCTGCGCTGCAGCCGCACCCACCCGCTGTCGCCGCGGTGGCCGAGCCCTGGCCTGTTGCCGATCCGGCGCGCTCGCCGGCGCTCGCCGAGCCTGCCCGACAAGGGGTGGCGGAGCGCTGGTGTCATGCGGTCGGAGCCGACCAAGCCGGCGCCGACGCGGCACCGGAGCTGGTGCGCATCGCCCGCCTTGCCTACGGCGGACTCGCGCTCCCATCGCCGCCCAATGCATGCCTCGCGGCCGAGCCGCCCCTGCAAAACCTGGCACGAGCAGGCATCGATGCGCGCTGATGCCCTGGCGCAGCATCGATCGAACCCTCGCCTTTCCCTCGTGTCGCCAAACTGTGGGTATAGGCCGCGCAAGGAATGAGGGAGTAAGCTCTGTCACGGCTGCGCAAAGCTTGCTGCGCTCTCGTCGTTGGCACCGCCATGGGGCTCGCCGGCTGCGGCGCCAATGCGCGCTTGAACGCCCTGCCATCAGGCTCGGGGGTGGTCTCTTTTGTGCGTATCGACAATGCGCGTTTCGACGGCGACGACGGCGAGGCCCTGAAGCAGGAGATCTGGGAATCGCTCACGCGCGAATGGCCGCGGCTCTCCAACAACCTGCTGGCGCTCTCGGGCGGGCAGGAGGATGGGGCGTTCGGCGCCGGTCTGCTGGTCGGCTGGAGCCAACGGGGCGACCGCCCGACGTTCAAAATCGTGACCGGCACCAGTACAGGCGCGCTTGCCGCCCCGTTTGCCTTTCTCGGCCGCGAGTATGATTGGGCGCTGCAAAAGATCTACACGCAGACGCGGCCCAACGACGTCATTGCGGGCACGCGCTTCTTGCTGTCGGCCGTCAACAATGAAGCGCTGATGGACAACGGGCCGCTGGCGCAATCCATCAACAAATATTTGGACATGCGCATCCTCGACCGCATCGCCAAGGAGTACGAGAAGGGCCGGTTGCTGCTGATTTCGACGACCAACCTCGACACCGGCAAGCTTGCCATCTGGAACATCGGCGCCATAGCGGCCAGCGGTCATCCGCGCCGGCTGGAGCTCGTCCGCAAGGTCGTCCTCGCCTCGGCGGCCGTGCCGGGCCTCTTCCCGCCGGTCATGATCGATGTCGTGTTGGATAAAACCAAGCACCAAGAGATGCACGTCGACGGGGGCACCATTTCCCAGGTGTTCCTCTATCCGCCTTCACTGCAATTGGGCAACATCCTGCGGCGAGAGAACGCCGACCCACCAAGGGCCTACATCATTCGCAACGGCCGTGCCTCGCCGACGCCGGAGAACGTCGAGCGCAAGACGTTGGCGATCGCCGGCAGAGCCATCGAGACCATGATCGCGAGCAACGGAGTGGGCGACCTCTATCGCATCTACACGACGGCGCAACGCGACGGCATCGATTTTAATCTTGCCCTGATCGGCGAAGACTTCAAACAGCCCTATTCGGGCCCATTCGACAGCGCCTACATGGCGAAGCTGTTCGACTACGGGTGGCACAAGGGCCGCGCCGGGTATGCGTGGCAGAAGGTGCCACCTGGGCTGGCGAACTGAAGATCGCGCGCGACCTCGAACTGCGATCCCCTGCGAGGAGCCTCCTGTGCCCCTTTACTTGCAGATGCGACCGTCGCCGTCGCGGCCATGGCGGGCGAGATCGAGGTGGAAGTGGTCGCGATGGTTGAGGTCATAGGCCGGCCCGAGCACAGTGGTGAAGAGGCCGCAGGCGCCGCGATGCACCTCGCGCAGGAAGTTGCGCTCCGCCAGGGCCCCCCACCAGCCGCTCTTGACGTCCACGACGCGTCCGTCGGCGACAACGAACCCCGAGATGTCGATCGCGTTGGCATGGCCGTGCTCGGAGAGGCCCGCGCCGTCGGCGTTGTTCATGGGTCGGCACGCGTAGGAGGCGGCGACTCTGAGCTCGACCACCCGCACGCCCAAGTGATGGAGCGAAGCCGGCATCACCACGCGCTCCACCCAACGATCGATCGCCGGCACCATCGGGCATCCCAACAGGGCGGCGGGGCGCAGCTGCACCACGCCCTCCGCCGCGGCAGCGACTGCGAAGGGACGCAGTGCACCACAGGTGCTCGGGCCGCCCAGGGAATCGCGCACCGCCACGAAGGGGCTCTCGCGCACGACGCCGGTGGCGAGGCAGGCCCGCTCCTCATCTTGCCGCCAAGGCTCATCCTTGGCGACGAAGTACGGAGCTTGGCTGCAACCCCCCGTGGCGAGTGCAGCCGGCAGCAGCAACGCGAGGCAAACGCGGGAGCGGAACATGTCAGGTTGAGGCTGCGGATTGCGGATGCCAGCAACGCTCTTAGGGTTGCGTTGACCACCCATGCCCACGCCGTCGTCTATACGCAAGCTTTGCGGCTGATTTGCGGAGCGCGTTGTAGCTGCCTCTGCGGGGCCTCGCGTGCGCGTTGCGGGCTTGCGCGATCGGCGCTCGACATTTGCAAGGTCTTCCAGAGGTCTTCCGGCACGAACCCCCGAACGCAGGGGAGCATGCGGGCGTCGGTGTGATCGGCGCGCTGATGCCGGGCTGAGCTCACCCGCGCCTCGCGTGCCAAGCGATGAGAGTAAATCAAGGTTTCAAGGGGCGGAAGCGCAGGCTTCTCTTGCGGGTTCAATTCGGGAACCGGCCGTCCATATAGCGCCGCCACTGACGCTCGCCGATCAGGCAATCGCTCGGCTCCTCGGGCGCCGTCACGCGGATGAACCGCGCGGGTGGCACTTGGCCGGCGATTTCGAGCAGCAGCTTGCGACGGGTGGCGATCAAGAACTCGGATTGCTCTTTGATCGGAATCATGAACGATCCCGTGCCGCCGATCACGCACTGGCTGTAATAGTGATCGAGGTCGGCAAGATCGAAGAAGCCTGTGGCCATCTTGAGCATGATGGGCAGGCCGTTAATGACAAAGCCTTGCGCCACCAGCTCGTCGCGTACGGGCGCTACCGGGGCGCCGGCATTGTTGGGCCCATCGCCGGACACATCGATGACGCGGCGGAGACCTGACGCCGCTGCTGTCGAACAGATGCCCAGAAAACTGCAGTGCGGCGGAGATGGATGTCATGCGCGCACGCGAGATGGGTATCGCCTCGAGGCGGTCGGCAAAGGCGCGCGCCGCGGCGGGACCGTTGATGGTCGTCCAGGGTACGACCACGTGCTGGGTGGGGGGGCCGGCCCACTCGAGGTAGGTCACGGCGATGCGGCCATGAGGTCCCGAGGCGATGGCCTTGTGCACTTCGGGATCGCGCAGGGCTGCCACGTAGCCGTCGCGCTGCAGCCGCTGCTCGTCGAGATCCATGGAAAGGGACACATCGACAGCGATGACGAGCTCGAGGTCGGCGGCGGGCTGGGCGGCGGCCGGGCCAAAGAGCGGCCATGCCACCACGATCAGCGATGCCCAGCGAGAGACCACGGACCATCTGCGCGCGGAGCCAAGCCTGCCGGACGATCTGGCAAACGGCGATTCGCCTTCGCCCGGCCACATCGCAAGCTCATTCCTTGAAACACGCGAGTTATCCACAGTGTTGCAAGGTCCTCAGTGCGATTTTCCACGACATGGGTTGTACACGCTGCTACCGTTCAACTGCCCGAACGTGCGTATGCACGCTGTGTCCGTGCATATGCGCGATGAGTGTAGTGTACGCTTGAGCTGCTCCCGCATTTTGCTGTCGACGAGCCTGCTGACATTCCCCGCGTTTGTCCTTGAAGGTCTCGTGGCAGCCTGCGGGAGCATTTTTTGTTCTCGGTTATTGGCTCGTCCGGCGCATTTGCTCTCCATTTTTTTGCTCGCCCGTTTTTGACCCGTGCACCAGGGATCGCCAGCCGAGCGGCCAGGCGCCGCGTTGAGGCTCAGGGTTCACAGTCGTGGCTCACGGTCGTGGCTCATGATCATGGTTCAGGATCATGGCGCATGATCATGGCTCAGGGCCGCCCCTGCAGGAACGCCAGAACCCCGTCCTTGTATACCCGATCCCCGACCGCAAGCATGTGATCGCGGCGCGGGATCGGCAGGGCTTGGGCGCCTGGAATGAGCGAGGCCAGCTCTTCGGCTTGCCCGCCGATAACATCCTCGGTACCCGCGGCCACGAGAACGGGACAGGTGAGACGCCCCACCATTTCCTTCGTGACGGGGTCGCGGGAGCCGCGAATGCATGCCGCCAGCGCCTTGAGATCGCTGCCGGTGCGCTCGGCGAAGGCGCGGAAAGTGCGTGCCGTGGCGTTCTTGACCTCGTCAATGCTGGCGGCCTCGAGGGCGGCGGCGATCGGGCCTGTGCCGGCCATGGGTCGCACCATGTTGGCGCCGAGCCCGCCGAAGATGGCGCTGCGCACGCGCTGCGGATGCGACAGAGCGAGAAACGCCGTGATGCGCGCCCCCATCGAGTAGCCCATCACGTCGGCACGCTCGATGGCGAGATGGTCCAAGAGGCGGCGCGCGTCCGCAGCCATCAGCGCCGTGCCGTAGAGAGCGCGGTCATAGAGCTTGTCGCTTGCACCATGGCCGCGGTTGTCGAAGGCGATGACGCGAAACCCGTTGCGGGTGAGAAAGCTCACCCAGCCGGGCTCGATCCAATTGTGGCGAACGCTCGAGGCAAAGCCGTGGATCAAGAGCACGGGCTCGCCCGCGCCCTTCTCGATGAAGGCGAGATGGATGCCATCCGAGACGAACATCTGCACGGGCGCGCTCCGGAACCGGTTGCCTCTCGCCGGGCAATGGGAGAAAGCACATGCGGCCCAAACCCCTATCATCTACCGCGCGCACCGGCTATCGTGCGGGCCGACTTGGCATCCACGGCATGCGCGCGCACATGGCAGCCTCTCTCATCCCGCATTTCGCCAACGATCCGGGCGTCGAAAGAATCGCGGTCGGCGTCAAGGAGTTCCAATGCATGGGCGCGCGGCCGCCCTACGATCATCCGCACGTCTATCTCGACATGGGGGCCGACAGCCAGATCCTGTGCCCCTACTGCGCGACCCTCTACGTCTACGCCGCCCGCCTCGCGCCCGATGCGACCGAGCCCATGGGGTGCTTGGTGGACCCCGACCCCGGGGCCAGCGCGGCCTGAGGCTGCTCCGCGACGCTCATCGATGTCCGAGCCCGTTCTGATCGCAGGCGGCGGCATCGCCGGCCTGGCCCTGGCCTTGGCCCTGGCCAAGATCGGCCGCAGATCGACCGTGCTCGAGCAGCGCGACAGCTTCGGCGGAGGGGGGGCTGGCATTCAGCTCGGACCCAACGGCGTGCGCGTGCTGCAGCGCCTGGGATTGGCAGAGGCAATGCGGCCCGCGGTCGGTGTGCCCGATGCTTTGGCCGTCCATCACGGCGCCACCGGACGGACGCTGGCCGTGCTACCGCTCGGGCGATGGATCGCGGCGAGGCACGGGGCTCCCTACTGGGTTGTGCACCGGCGGGATCTGCACGCGGTGCTCGCCGATGCCGCGGCGGCCGAGCCGCTGGTCGCGTTGCAACCTGGCTTCGCGCTGGCCTCACTGGTTGAGACCAATGCGGGCGTAGAGGCAAAGAGCACCAGGGACGTCGTGCTGGCCGGGCGGGCGCTGGTCGGTGCCGACGGCCTCTGGTCGGCGGTTCGCCACGTCATCGCGCCAAACCATGCCCCGCAATTCGTGGGCTCCACCGCCACGCGCACCGTCATCCCGGTGGCGCAGGCAGGACGGCTGGCACTGCCCGCGGTCGGCTTGTGGCTGACCCCGGGCGCCAATGTCGTGCACTATCCGGTGCGCGGCGGCTCCGAGATCGCGGCCGTCATCATCGCCGTGGAAGCCTGGCAGGGCAGGGAATGGGAGGTGGCGACCGACAGGGCCTCCCTCATCAAGCGGCTTTGCACCTTCCATGCCAGCCTCGCCGAGCCCTTGGCCACGGCGACCGAATGGCGCAAGTGGGCGCTCTATCGCCTGCCGCCGCTCCCCCATTGGGCGGCGGGAAGGGTGGCGCTGATGGGCGATGCCGCCCACCCGATGCTCCCCCACCTGGCGCAGGGCGGCGTGCTGGCGCTGGAGGACGCAATCGCGCTCGCCGACCAGCTGGCCGCCCACCCCGACAACGAGGCCCATGCGTTCCTCGCCTTCGAGGCCAAGCGCCGCCGCCGTGCCCAGCGCGTGGCGGCCATAAGCCGGCTTAACGGCCGGGTTTACCACCTGGCTCCCCCGCTCTCCTGGGCGCGCGACGGGATGCTGCGCCTGCTCCCCGGCAGCTGGCTCATGGCAGGCTACGACTGGCTCTACGGCTGGCGTGGCTGACGGCGGCGATGGTTCGTGCGAGGGTACGCGCCCAATCTGCACTCAGGGAGAAAGCCCATGCGCGCCATCCTGGCTTATCTGACGACCAAACCCGGCAAGGAAGCCGAGTTCAAGGAGAAGATGACGGCGCAGGCCAAGCGCTGCCTCGCCAACGAGGCGGGCTGCCTGCAGTTCGATGTGGTGCAGGATTCCAAGGCCTCAACCCGTTTCGTGATGCTGGAGGTCTACCAGGACGACGAGGCCATCAAGGCCCACCAGGAGAGCCAGCATTTCAAGGACTTCCGCCCCGTCGTCGGCGATCTGGTCGCCGATCGCAAGGTCGAGATCTTCACCATGGTCTCCGACGGTAAAACCAAGCGTGGATGAGCGCTTTCCCCCCGCTCAAATCCCAACAGGGGAACCGCGGCACCGCGAGGCGGCGCATGCGACACAGATCGACGACCGGTTCGGATCGCTGGCGATCGCGGGCGTTGGCCTTTCCACTGGCGATCTTTATCATCCTTGTCGGTGTGTTCGCCTTTGCCCTGCGCAGCGGCGATCCCTCCAAGCTTCCCTCCGCCCTGATCGGCAAGATGGCACCCGCCATGGAGCTGCAGGCGCTGGGGGGACTGACCGACGCGGCGGGGCGGCCGATCGCAGGCTTCGCCAGCTCGGACCTCGCCAGAGGGGCGGTCTCGGTCGTCAATTTCTGGGCTTCGTGGTGCATCCCCTGCGTAGAGGAGCATCCCGTCCTGGTGATGCTGAAGGAGCGCACCGGCGTCAGCGTCTACGGCGTCAATTACAAGGATCAGCCGGCGGCCGCCCGGCGCTTCCTCGGCCGCTACGGCAATCCCTATGTCGCCGTCGGCGTGGACGGCAACGGCCGGGCTGCCATCGAATGGGGCGTCTACGGCATGCCGGAGACGTTCATTGTCAACGGCGAGGGCCGCATCACCTACAAACACATTGGGCCGATCACGGAAGAGGCGCTCGACGGCAGGATCATCCCGGCGATCCGCGCCGCTGAGCGGCACTGAGACGGAGGACGAGGGGGGCGCACGCGGCGTGCCTGGCAATCGCCGCGCGCAACCCGCGCCGACGCGCCCCCCGTGATGCCCCCGTGACGCCCTGGCCTTGATGCCCGCCATCACGCCCCCGCCACGACGTCGCGGCCCTGCGCCCGCGTGGACCGGCTCGCTCTCAGCCGGCTTGCCGACGCAGCAACCCGTGGGTGAGGCCGATCTGGAGAGCCTGCCGGTGCCGAACGCCTGAGCCGGCCGCCCCTCCCGCCAGATGGCACGGCTCTTTGCTCGGCGCATCGTAGCGCTATTTTAGCGGCGAAGGGGCGATGATCGCGGGGCAGTGGCGCCTTTGAGCCGCTCTTGAGGGACTTGAGGGATCGGCTATCGACCAAAGCGGACCGCAAACTCGCCTTCGATCTCCTTGCGCCATGCCGCCATCTGCGCCTCGAACTGCGGCCCGTCCCAGCCGCGGTGATCGCCCTTCGCGTAACACAGCGCATTGCGCCAGTACATCAGGGCGTTGAGCTTGTTGGCGATGAAATTGTTCTTGGTACACACCACTTTGGCCGGCGTGCCCATCACGATCGAATTGGGTGGGACGATGGTGCCATCGCTCACCAAGCTGGCCCCGGCGACGATGGAGTTCTCGCCAATCAACGCGCCCTCCATCACCGTGGCGCCGATGCCGATAAGGCAGTTGTCGGCGACGGTGCAGCCATGCAGGGTTACCCGGTGCGTGATCGAGCAGTAGTCGCCGACGATGGTTGGCGTGTGGTAGCCGACGTGCACCATCACATGGTCCTGCAGGTTGGTGAAGGCGCCGATCCGCACGTGCAAGCCCTCGGCGCGGATGACGCTATAGGGCCACAGGCTGGCATTCTCGCCGATCTCGACTTTGCCGTGTACGCGCGCAGATGGATCGAGGTAGGCCAATTGGGCAAAGCGCTTGTCGAGGTCATCGCTCATGGCCATGCGGATCCGGACTGTGGGCAACCGTCTTTAACACGCGGCTCGCAGCTTGACATTGGCGGCGGCAGCAGGACAACGCACGGCAGGGATGGGAGTGCCACATGAGCGATGCCAGTAGCGATGCCAATGGCGATGCCAGCGCCGCCAAGACCCGCCTGATCGAAATCGTCACGGCCCGCTCCTTCTCGACTGGCAGCGAGACCAAGCTGACATCGGGGCGCTCCACCAACTTCTACTTCAACATGAAGCCCTCCATGCTGCACCCCGAGAGCGCGCATCTGATCGCGACGCTGACGCTCGAGGTGCTGCAGGGCGCGCGCGTGGATTACGTCGGCGGGCTCGAAATCGGCGCGGTCCCGCTGGCGACGGCCATCGCTGTGCTGAGCCAAGGCAGAGGTCGGCCCATCGGCGCCTTCTTCGTGCGCAAGCAGGCCAAGGGGTACGGCGCGCGCAAGCTGGTGGAGGGCCTCGCGCCGGGCGAAACGCTCCACGGCAAGCGCGTGGTGATCCTGGAAGACGTCACGACCACCGGCGGCTCGTCCATGCAGGCCATCGACGCCGTCCGCGGGGAAGGCGCCAGCATCGAGGGCGTGATCACGGTGGTGGACCGGCTGGAAGGCGCCGCCGCGGCCTTCAAGGCCGCGGGGATCCCGTTCCGCGCCCTGCTCACCGTGGCGGACTTCCGTCGTTGAAAGTTTGCGAGGGCTTTTGTCGGGAGGGCTTCTCTTCGCTGAGCGAGCGCAGGTTGCCTGGCCTTGACCGCCCCTTCCCACCTTGCTCTTCGAGCTTCGCAACTGTGCATGGCGCGGCGCATGGCAAGGCGCCCCCCTCGCCCCCTGGGCCGGCAGGCGAAAGGGAGAGGGTTACTCCGCGGCTTGCCGGAGCGCGGGGGCGGCGGCCTTGACGTCGGCGTCGACGTGCAGCTCGAACTTGGCGAAGTTCTTGTTGAACATATCGACCAGCGCGCGCGCTTGGGCGTCGTAGGCGGCACAGTCGGCCCACGTCTCGCGCGGGTTGAGGATGGCGGCCTCGACACCGGGCAGCGCGACAGGCACCTGGAAGCCGAACAGGGGATCGGTGCGCATCGGCTGGCTCTTGAGCGTGCCGGAAAGTGCGGCGTCGAGCAGCATCCGGGTGGCCTTGATCGGCATGCGTCGACCGAGGCCGTATTTGCCGCCGCTCCAACCGGTGTTGACCAGCCAACAATCGACGTCGTGCCTGGCGATCAGCGCGCGCAGCATGTTGCCGTAGACGCTGGGGTGCCGCGGCATGAAGGGCGCACCAAAGCAGGTGGAGAAGGTCGCCTGCGGCTCACTGCCCAGGCCCTTCTCGGTGCCGGCGACCTTGGCCGTGTAGCCCGACAGGAAGTGGTACATGGCCTGGCTCGGCGACAGCTTGGCGATGGGCGGCAGCACGCCGAAGGCGTCGGCCGTCAGCATGACGATGTTCTTGGGGTGGCCGGCTGTGCCCGTCTGGCTGGCGTTGGAGACGAATTCGAGCGGATAAGCCGAGCGCGTGTTCTCGGTGAGGCTGCCGTCGTCGAAATCGGGCACGCGGGTGACGGGATCGAGGATCACGTTCTCCAGCACGGCGCCGAACCGGTTGGTGGCGGCCCAGATCTCCGGCTCGGCCTCCTTGGAGAGGCGGATGGTCTTGGCATAGCAGCCGCCCTCGAAATTATAGATGCCGTCCTCCGACCAGCCGTGCTCATCATCGCCCAAGAGCGTGCGCTTGGGGTCGGCCGAGAGCGTCGTCTTGCCGGTGCCGGATAGGCCGAAGAACACCGCAGCGTCGCCCTTGGGGCCGACATTGGCCGAGCAGTGCATGGGCATGACCGACCGCTCGGGGCAGGCGTAGTTCAGATAGGTGAACACCGATTTCTTGGTTTCGCCCGCGTAGGAGCTGCCGCCGATCAGCACGACGCGCTTGGCGAAATTGCAGGCGATGACCGTCTCGGAGCGAACGCCGTGGCGCTCGGGATCGGCCTTGAAGCTCGGCAGATTGATGACGGTGAAGGTCGGCGCGAAACCGGCGAGCTCGGCGGCTGCCGGACGGCGCAGCAGGTGGCGGATGAAGAGCGCGTGCCAGGCATACTCGACAAAAATGCGCGCGTTGAGCCGGTGCGCCCGGTCGGCGCCGGCATATAGATCCTGCACGAACATCTCGCGCGTCTTGGCATGCGCCGAAAAGTCGGCCCACAGCAGATCAAACTGCTCGGGCGTCATCGGCTTGTTGTTATCCCACCAGACGGCCTGCTCGGTGGTTGCATCGCGCACCGCGTACTTGTCCTGCGCCGAGCGCCCGGTATGCGCACCGGTCTCGACGACGATCGCACCGGAAGCGGCAAAGCGTGCCTCGCCCCGACGGATCGATTCTTCTGCCAGCTCGCCCTCGCGCGTGTTGTGATGCACCTTCGCCGGGGCGCTCAGAGGAAAGAATTCACTCGTCATCTGTTGACCGCTTCCTTGCATGCCAGCGCGCACCCTCCGGCTGCTGACGCCGGTGCAACGCCAGTTCCCTACACCGCCTGAGGAGCGCCAAGATAATGCCCGCCGGCTGCTCCACGTTCCCGAACCGAAGCCCCGCGGAAAATGCGGCCTGCCCCGATGCGCAGGTTATGCGATGGCGGCGCCACCACAACTGCGCAATCGCCGCATCGAAGGCGCAGTCCAACCCTGCGGGCAGCATAGGGCGTCCCCAGCATCACCGCGAAGCTAGATTTTTGCTCAGCCGGTAAATTCCTGTTTGCGAGATCAGGCGCGCGCCGGCGGTTCGGCGCGCGCCTGCTGCACGAGCGAAACGAGTGCCTCGCGCGCTTCCCCAGGCGTGCGCACACGCCAGGGAAAGTCGATGCGGGCGGCGCTTGTGCAATGCAGCAAATCTGCCCCCTCCGGGTCCACGCCCGCCATGCGCCACGCCCCGGCGGCGCAACCTGCAAGCTTTCTTGCATAGAGCTCGATCGCATCGGCATGGTCTTGGTTCATATGCGCAACGATGTCGGCTTCGGCTGCAATCAGGGCATCGGCATCGGCAACGTCCGTGCTCAGTGAGGCAGGCGCCAGGTCGACGATGCGACCGAAGCCGCCCACGTAGTGACCCCGGGCGATCCTGAGCTCATACAAGCAGAAATCGGCAAAGCGGGCATAGCCCTCCGCCTCCTGATGGCGCGCCAGGAAGCGGCCGAGCGCGGTGGGGCTGGCGCAGGGCACGGCGGCGCCTGTCACCGTCAACCGGCTGCCCGTCAGCGGATCGCCAAGACCGTCGGTGCCGTCGAAGAGAATGCTGGCGCGCGCATCCTGAGCAAGGTTTTGCGTGTGCAGCGCCAGGCGGGAGATCAAGAAGATGGGCGCCCCGGCGGGGTCGGTTGCGAGGAGGACAAGAGAGGCGTATGGATGCCCGGAGTGGCGGTCCAGCGTGGCGAGCGCCCCCTTGAGCGCAGTGCGCATGAGGCGGCGCGAGGCGCGGGCGGGGTCGTCCGGGGCGGCAGATCGAGCGTGCGGAACTTGGTCGGCCGACATTGGATATCCCCCGCTATTTCTGGGGTTTCTGTCGTGGAACTGGGCGAGTGGGAGCACAATAGGCCCCTACCCGGTGCCTTTGCCACAATTTGCGCACGGCGGAGCCATAAAGCGGCAGCTACATGGGCAGGCTCGAGGGTGGCAGGAGCATGAAAGAGAAAAGTACGATCGCGCTGGTGGACGACGAGCGCAATATCCTCACCTCACTGGGTATGGCGCTGGAGGCCGAGGGTTACAAGGTGCGCACCTACAGCGACGGGGCCGCCGCGCTGGAGGCTTTGAGCGAGGAGCCAGCGGACCTGGCGATCCTCGACATCAAGATGCCGCGCATGGACGGCATGGAGCTGCTGCGGCGCCTGCGGCAGCAGACCGACATGCCCGTGATATTCCTCACTTCCAAGGACGAGGAGATCGACGAGCTGTTCGGACTGAAGATGGGGGCCGACGATTACATCGCCAAACCGTTCTCCCAGCGCCTCGTGGTGGAGCGCGTCAAGGCGGTGCTGCGGCGGTTCCAGCCCAAGGACGGCGGCAGCACGGCGGCGGAGGCGGCGCGCGTGCTGGAGCGCGGCAAGCTGCGCCTCGACCCGGAGCGCCACACCTGTCACTGGGACGGCCATCCCGTGATGCTGACCGTGACCGAGTTCCTGATCCTGCAGGCGCTTGCCACCCGCCCGGGCGTGGTCAAGACGCGCGATGCGCTGATGGACGCTGCCTACGACGACCAGGTCTACGTCGACGATCGCACCATCGACAGCCACATCAAGCGTCTGCGCAAGAAATTCAAGCAGGCGGACGACGACTTCGACGTGATCGAGACGCTCTATGGTGTCGGCTACCGCTTCAAGGAGGCATAAGTCTCGGGAGAAGGAATGGCCGTCGAGACAGAAGGCTCGCGCCTCGGCGCGGGCAGGGACGTGCTGGGGCGAAGCTTGTCCGTGCTCGGCACCTGCAGCCGCGCCGTCCGCAACGCCGCCCACGATCTGGCGGGCCAACTTGCCGATGCCGCGGACGGGCTCAGCAACCTGTCGCCGCTCTCCCTCCATCGCCGCTGGGTGCGCGAGGCGGCCCATGACCTGGCTGTCGCAATCGCCAAGGGGCTAGCCCAACCACGTCGCCTGTTGCCTCGGCTGCGGCTGCGCGAGTTCATCGTGTCGGGTCCGCTCGTTCGCTTCTTCACCCGGACGCTGCAGCGCCGCATCATCCTTGCCAACACGATCGGCCTCGCCATCCTGCTCGGCGGCATCTTCTACCTCAGCCAGTACCACGCCTGGTTGATCGACGCCAAGCGCGAGAGCTTGCGCGCGCAGGGCGAAATTATCGCCGCCGCCATCGCCGCCAACGCGTCGATCGAGACCGGCCGCATCGTGCTCGACCCCGACCGGTTGCCGGAGATCGAAGGCTCCAAGAGCCCCTTCCGTGACGACGGCTTCGCCGCGTTGCAGCTGTCGATTGCGCCTGAGCGCGTCACACCCATCCTCAAGCGGCTGGTACCCGCCAGCGATACGCGGGCGCGGGTATACGCTCACGATGGCACGCTCATCATCGACACCGCCCAGCTCTTGCGCGGCCAAGCCGGTCGCGGCGAGTTCCCGGCCGGCGACAAACAGGTGCGCATCAAGGTCAAGAACAACTGGACCAAGTTTTTGGCGTGGCTCATGCGCGGCGAGCTGCCGGTCTATCGCGAGATAGGATCCGCAAACGGCACCGCTTATCCCGAGGTGCGCATGGCCCTCAGCGGCTCCACCACGCCCATGCTGCTCGTCAACGAGAAGGGCGAGCAGATCGTGTCGATGGCGGTGCCGATCCAGCACCACAAGACCGTGCAGGGCGTGCTGCTGCTGTCGACGCGCCCCGGCGAGATCGACGAGGTGCTGTCGGAGGAGCGCAACGTCATCATCGCGCTGGCGCTCACCGCGTTTGCCGCGACGCTGCTTGCCTCGTTCCTGCTCGCCCGCACCATCGCCGGACCCATGCGCAGGCTCTCGGAAGTGGCCGAGAACGTCAGCCGCAACATCAAGGCCCGGGACGAGCTGCCGGAACTCGCGCACCGCGCCGACGAGGTGGGCCAGATGGCGGCGGCCTTCCGCGAGATGACCGCGTCGCTGCATCGGCGCATCGAGGCGAGCGAGCGCTTCGCCCAGGATGTCGCCCATGAGCTCAAGAACCCCCTCACCGCGGCGCGCTCGACCGCCGAGGCGCTGGCCTACGCCAAGAGCCCGGAGCAGCAGGCCGAGCTGGTGCAGCAGATCCAGGGCGAATTGAAGCGACTGAACAAACTCATCACCGATGTCTCCAATGCCTCCCGACTGGACGCGGAGCTGGCGCTGCAGGAGACCGAGCCCGTGGACATGCGCGAGGTCCTGTACGGGGTGGCGGACGTCTTCCGCGATATCCTGGGCGGCGACACGCGCCGCATCGTGCTCGACATCGCCGAGCTGCCCCACGATCCCTCGGCCTATGTCGTTCGCGGCTTGGAAGAGCGCCTCAGCCGCGTCATCACCAACCTGCTCGACAATGCCGTCTCCTTTTCGCCGGAGAACGGCGTGGTCACCGTGCGGGCACGGCGCATCGGCACTGAGATCGAGGTTGTCGTGGAGGACGAGGGGCCCGGCATCCCCGCCGACAAGCTGGAGGACATCTTCAAGCGCTTCTACTCGGATCGGCCGCAGACCGACCGCACCATCGGCAAGAATTCCGGGTTGGGCCTCAGCATCTCGCGCGAGATCGTCAACGCATCCGGCGGCCGCATCTGGGCGGCCAACCGCAAGCAATTGGCAAACGGCCGGGCCGCGTGGCCCGACGATCCGGCAGGCGTGCGGGTGAGGCGCATGGCGGCCATGGCCGGAGCCGCGTTCGTCGTCCGGCTCCCCGCGGCCGATGGGCCGGCGTCGAAGGGAGCCCCGCAGCTTGCCCGACGCCACTGAGCTTGTGCACGGCACCTGCGTGGCGCTCGGGCGCACGGCGGCCCTGCTGCGGGGGCCCTCGGGAGCCGGCAAATCCGACCTGGCCTTGCGCTTTCTGTTCTTGGCGCGGCGCGGACCGGCGGCGCTCGAGCCGCCCATCCTGGTCGCCGACGATCAGGTGTGGCTCATCCGCAACGGTGAGCGCATCCTGGCTAGGCCTCATGAAAAGCTTCGCGGCAGGATGGAGGTGCGCGGCATTGGCATCGTAGAGATCAAGTCGGTTGCGGAGGCCGACCTGGCGCTGGTGGTGGACCTCGCGCCGGCAGGGGCGATCGAGCGCATGCCCGAGGTCGGAGCAACGACTGGCCTGCTCGGGGTCGAGGTGCCGCGGATCGCCCTCTTTCCCTGGGAGGCCTCCGCTCCCATTAAGCTTGCAATCGCTCTGGCGCGGGCAAAAGAGAGCTGATGGGCTAGGCCGAAGGGCGTCTTTCCGCTTGCCTCGTAAGGGGCGGGTCAATCATCATGCGCCGCCTCGGGGCGCAGCCACGGCTCCGGCGGTGCCGCAGCGCCGGCCTTCGCCCGCGCAAAGGATGTACATCACACGATGATCGGCGTCGTCATTGTCGCCCATGGGGGGTTGGCTGCAGAATTCCGAGCTGCCCTCGAGCATGTCGTCGGGCCGCAGGAGCAGCTCGAGTCATTGTCCATCGGGCCCGAGGACGACGTGGAGGCACGGCGTACCGAGCTCATCGAGGCCGTGCGGCGGGTCGACGCCGGCAGCGGCGTTATCGTGCTCACCGACATGTTCGGCGGCACGCCATCCAATCTGGCGATCTCGGTGATGGCGGAGACCGGCGCCGAGGTGCTGGCGGGAATCAACCTGCCCATGCTGATCAAGCTCGCCAGCGTGCGCGGCGAGGCGAAGCTGGCGGCGGCCGTGAACGCGGCCAAGGAAGCCGGCCGAAAGTACATCAGCGTGGCGAGCCAGGTTCTGTCCGGAGAGCCTTAAGGGCGGGAGTGTTGCCGAGCGAAGGCGACAGTTGTGTTGAAGGCCAACAAGCCGAGCGCCGAGGTGACGATCTGCAACCGCAAGGGGTTGCATGCGCGCGCCTCCGCCAAGTTCGTCAAATGCGCGGAAAGCTTCGACGCCACCGTGCGGGTCATGCGGGATGGCCAGACGGTGGGTGGCACCTCGATCATGGGCCTGATGATGCTGGCCGCCGGCCCCGGATCGGTGATCACGCTGGAAGCCGAAGGCCCTGAGGGACCGGAGGCGATCGAGGCGCTGGTTGCGCTGGTTGAATCGGGTTTCGGCGAGGAAAACTAACTTTGGCGAGGGTAGCCGCCAGGGATATAACGACTTCTTTATATCTTTATTGCGCGGGTGCGGCCGACCGGCTATAGAGGGCGGGCCATGCTTTGCGCTCTGCGGGACTGAACCGGCCGCTGCGCCGCGCCAGGCTCGCGCTGCGCGACTGGTCGCCTCAGAGCGCAACTCCCGGAGATCCCTGGCAATGACGCGTCATACCGACTACGTGGTGAAGGACATCGGCTTGGCCGATTTCGGCCGCAAGGAAATCTCCATCGCCGAGACCGAGATGCCGGGCCTGATGGCGACGCGGGAGGAGTTCGGCAAGGCACAGCCGCTCAAGGGCGCCCGCATCGCCGGCTCCCTGCACATGACGATCCAGACCGCGGTCCTGATCGAGACGCTCAAAGCGCTCGGCGCCGACGTGCGCTGGGTCTCCTGCAACATCTACTCCACCCAGGATCACGCGGCGGCCGCCATCGCCGCGGCCGGCACCCCGGTGTTCGCCGTCAAGGGCGAGACCCTCAAGGACTACTGGGACTACACGCGGCGCCTGTTTGAGTGGGGCGACGGCGGCATGCCGAACATGATCCTCGACGATGGCGGCGATGCGACGCTCCTCGTGCACCTGGGCGTGCGCGCCGAAAGCGGCGATGGCCGGTTCCTCGATCGGGCCGGCTCGGAGGAAGAGGAGATCCTCTTCGCGCTCATCAAGAAAACGCTGAAGGAGAAGGCAAAAGGCTGGTTCGGGGATCTGGGCCGCGCGATCAAGGGCGTCTCGGAGGAGACGACCACGGGCGTCCACCGGCTTTACGAGATGCAGAAGAAGGGCACGCTGCTGTGGCCCGCCATCAACGTCAACGACAGCGTCACCAAGTCGAAGTTCGACAACCTCTACGGCTGCCGCGAGTCGCTGGTCGACGGCATCCGCCGCGGCACCGACACGATGATGGCCGGCAAGGTGGCCATGGTCGCCGGATACGGCGACGTCGGTAAGGGTTCGGCGGCTTCGCTGCGCCAGGCCGGCTGCCGCGTGCTGGTCTCAGAGATCGACCCGATCTGCGCCCTGCAGGCGGCCATGGAAGGCTATGAGGTGACCACCATGGAGGAGGCCGCGCCCCGCGCCGACATCTTTGTCACTGCCACCGGCAACAGGGATGTCATCACGCTCGAGCACATGCGGGCCATGAAGGATCGCGCCATCGTCGCCAACATCGGCCATTTCGACAACGAGATCCAGGTAGCGAGCCTGCGCAATCTGCAGTGGAACAACATCAAGCCGCAGGTGGACGAGATCACCTTGCCTGGTGGGAAGCGCATCATCCTGCTCTCGGAGGGCCGGCTCGTTAACCTAGGCAACGCCATGGGCCACCCGAGCTTCGTCATGTCGGCCTCGTTCACCAACCAGACGCTGGCGCAGATCGAGCTCTTCACCAACCGGGGCAAGTACGAGAGGAAGGTCTACACCCTTCCCAAGCACCTCGACGAGAAGGTCGCCCGGCTGCACCTCGGCAAGATCGGCGCCAAGCTTACCCGCTTGCGACCCGAGCAGGCCGCCTACATCGGCGTGCCCGAGGGCGGCCCCTTCAAAGCGGACCACTATCGCTATTGAACCGCAGGGTGCCTTGCCCACACCGGTCCGGCAGGAGTTTGCCCGCTCGCGGCTCGCTCGGCGCTTCACCCGCCGGGAATGACGCCGTCGCAGCCTTTGGTTAAGGTTCGCCAAGCCGCTCCTTTGCTCTCGCCGAGACCCAAAATGTCCGACCTCACCGCCGTCGAAGCCAAGTTCCTGCGCATGGCCTACGAGGAGGCATTGACTGGCTACCACGAAGGTGGCTGCCCCATCGGCAGCGTGCTGGCGCAAGGGGATCGGCTCATCGCGCGCGGGCGCAACCAGCGCGTGCAGCAAGGCGATCCCATTGCGCACGGCGAAATGGACTGTCTGCGCAAAGCCGGGCGGCAAAGATCCTATCGCGCTATGACGCTTTATACCTCGCTTTCGCCCTGCATGATGTGTACCGGCACCATCATCCAGTTCGGCATTCCTCGCGTGGTGGTCGGAGAGGCGCAGAACTTTCCGGGCAACCCTGATCTGCTGCGCGAGCGCGGCGTCGAGGTAGTCATCGCCGACGATGCGGATTGCATCGCGCTGATGGCACGCTTCATCCGCGAGCGGCCCGAGCTGTGGAACGAAGACATCATGGAGGCGACCGATTGAGCCAGCTCGTCGTCATCGACCATCCGCTCATCGCGCACAAGTTGTCGCTGATGCGCAGCAAGGAGACGCCATCGGTGCAATTTCGCACGCTGCTGCGCGAGATCTCGATGCTGCTTGGTTACGAGGTGCTGCGCGATCTGCCGACCGAGCTGCGCGACATCGAAACCCCGGTGGGGCCCACGCGAGCGCGGTTCCTCAAGGGCAAGAAGCTGGTATTCGTGCCGATCCTGCGCGCCGGCAGCGGGCTCCTCGACGGCCTGCTCGACCTTGCTCCCTCGGCACGTGTCGGCCACATCGGCCTTTACCGTGATCCCAACACCCTGGCGGCGATCGAGTACTACTGCAAGGTGCCGGGCGACATCGGCGAACGACTGACGATCCTGGTGGACCCCATGCTGGCCACGGGCCATTCGGCCGTCGCCGCCGTCGCTCGCCTCAAGGCGCGCGGCGCACGCGACATCCGCCTCGTCTGTCTGCTGGCGGCGCCGGAAGGCGTCGCCGAGTTGGCACGCGCGCATCCTGACGTCCGCGTCTTCACCGCCGCCGTCGATGCGCGCCTCAACGACCACGGCTACATCGTCCCAGGCCTCGGCGACGCCGGCGACCGGCTCTACGGGACGAAATAGTCGCCAACCCCTGTGGTGCGAGCCCGGCAACTCGGCCGGTAGCGCTCAAGGGCTTCGGCGCGCGCGCCCAACCTGGCGCTTGCCGCCCGCACACCCGCGGCCGTTGCTCGCGGGGGCTGCCGGCCGTCCGAGGCGGTCAAGGGGCGCAACCGCGGCCGCGCTGCTCGCGTGCGGGCGAACTGGCGTGCGGGCGGATGGGCGTGCGGGCGCACCCAGCGCGGTGGCCGCACCGACGCCCAGCGCCGACAGGGCAACCTCAGCGGGCGAGCTTGCCGATCAAGTAGCCGGGAATGCCAACCCCAGCAGGGGTAAGGCCTCGGCCAGCGGCCCGCGAGCTAGCCTGGGAGAGCGCGGGCCTGCCGGTTGCTCCCCTTCTTCTCTTCCCGCCAACTCCTGGCGGCAGAGCCAACTTGACGCAGAGCCAACGCGCGCCGCACGCTTTCCCGTCTCTCGGCGCACGTGCGCGAGCATCGATGGTGACCGCAATGAGCCTCACGCACCCCTCTCTCATCCGCAACGCGTCCTGGGCGATCGTCTGGGATGCGAGCCGCGGCCACGTCTACCGTACCGACGTCGATGTGCGCCTGGCCAATGGGCAAATTGCCGAGATCGCGCCCGGCGGCACGCTGCAGTCCGTGCCGGGTGACAGCGTGCTCGAGGCTCGCGGCTTCCTGCTGATGCCGGGTCTCGTCGATATTCACTCCCATCCCTCCACCGAGCCGTCGTTCCGCGGCATACGCGAGGACCACGGCGTGCCCGAACAGTATATGACCGGCCTGCACGAGCGCTCGCAGGCGTTCCGGCTTGACGGCGAGGGGCGCAGGGCAGCGACGGTCATGGCCTATGCGGAGATGCTGTCCTGCGGCGTCACCACGGTGGCTGATCTCTCCGTTCCCTTCGACGGCTGGACCGACCTGATGCGCGCCTGCGGACTGCGCATCTACGCCGCAGCGGGGTTCGCGCCGGGACGCTGGGCCATGTCGTCCCAAGCCGTCGTCACCTGGATCTGGGACGAGGCGGCAGGCCGCAACGGCTTCGAGCAGGCCAAGAAGATCCTCGACGAGCTCGAGGCGTCACCCTCGGGGCGGCTCAAAGGAGTGGTCTATCCGCTGCAGGTCGACACCGTGACGGAGGAGCTATTGCGCGAGTCGTTCGCCTACGCCGAGGCGAGCAAGCGGCCTTTCATGAGCCATCTGGCGCAAACGGTCATGGAGGTGCGCGAAATGATCCGCCGTCACGGCATCACCCCAGTCGAGTGGGCGGCCAACATCGGCATCCTGAACCCGCGCACCACCATGGGCCACTGCATCTTCCTCGACCACCATCCGCAGGTCCGTTGGCACACAGGGCGCGATCTTGCCATCCTTGCCGAGACAGGCACCAGCGTGGCGCATTGCCCCTCCCCCTTCGCCCGCTATGGCGCCGCGCTCTCCTACTTCGCCCGCTACCGCAACGCCAACGTCAATGTGGCGCTCGGAACGGACGTGGCCCCGCACAATCTGCTCGAGGAAATGCGCACCGCCATCCTCGCCGGACGCATCGTGAGCCGCGACATCCGTGCGGCCGATCCGGCCTCACTGCTTCACGCCGCCACGGTGGCCGGCTCGCGTGCGCTGGGTCGCGACGACTTGGGCCGCATCGCCGTCGGCGCCAAGGCGGACTTGGCGCTGGTCGATGTTGCCCATCCGCTGATGCAGCCGGCGCGCGATCCTTTGCGCTCGCTCGTCTACCACGCGGCCGACCGCGCGGTGCGCACCGTGCTGGTCGACGGCGTCGTGGCCTATGACGACGGCAAGGCTGTCGGGCTCGACGTGGCCTCTGCCGCCGGCACGCTGGCCGAGGCGCAGGCGCGCATGCTCCAGGATTGCACCAAGCACGACTATCGCGGCCGCCACGGCGATGTCATCGCCCCCCTCAGCCTGCCGATGGGGTGAGAGTAGGCATTGCGTGGAACCGTTTCGGCAGGCGTCGGTTAATCGGGGACTTGGCCGTGGCGGCGGGTGTGGGCGTGGAGGGCAACGCTTCCTGCAGTGAGGAGGCAGTCGTGACACGTATCAAGCACATATTGGCGGCCACCGATCTGACCGACCGGTCCGAGCGCGCGCTGGCAACGGCGCTGCAGTTGCAGCACGAGCAAGCTTCAGCATTGACGCTCATCCATGTCATTGCGCCCGGCTTGCCGGCCGACCTTGCGGCCCGGCGGCGAAAAGAGGCACAGGCCTATCTCGCGGATCGGCTGGCAACGGTCGCGGGGCAGTCGCGCGCTGCCGAACCGATGGTGGTCATCGGCGATGCCTACAGCGCCATCCTATGCGAGGCCGCGTCGCGCTCCGCCGATCTGATCGTGGTCGGCGAACCGAGCAAGCACGGTTATGCCGACCTGTTCGTCGGCACGACAGCGGAGCGGGTGATCCGTTTCAGCGATCGGCCGGTACTGCTTGCCAAACAGGCCCAACGGGCCCCCTACGGCCGTTGCCTGGCCGCCTTCGATCTATCCGAAGGCGCCATCCGGGCGCTCGCAACCGCGCGGGTGATTGCTCCGGCAGCCGAGTTTCGCGTCATGCACGCGTCCTGGCCACCCAGAGTGGGTATCGCCGAGCGCGAGGCGGCGATCGCGGCAATCCGCGAGGAGAATGAGCGGGTCAAACGAGCTCTGGAGGACGCGGCTGGGGACGTTCTTGGGACTGGCACAGCTCAGCGCCCGAAGCTGCGCATCGATACGATTGAGGACAATCCATACGCGGTAATGCGCAGCGAAATGGGCTGGCCTGACCTCCTCGTGATGGGGACGCACAGTAAGGGCAGAATGGCCACGACCACCGCGATCGGCAACCTGGCTCGACACCTCCTGGCCGAGGCGCCCTCGAACGGCCTGGTTTCGCGCCCGTGAGCGCCCAAGCGGATGGGGGCAGGAAACCTCAGGTCCCGCTGGCGCCAGAACCTGTCGTTTGCGCTGGCGCGATTGGTGTGGGCGACGAAGCGCCCATCCAGGGCGAAGCGTTTCGCGGCGCGCGAGCATAGTTGATCGGCATGGCAAGCCATAGAGCCATAGCTTCAATGGAACGGGGCTGCCCGCGCGCGGGCCGCGGCAACGGCGAGGATGTTTTTCGCTGACCCCCGGCATTGCCAAAGGGCACCCTAGGCCTTCATGCTGACCTTGGCGAGCGAGGGGCAAATGCACTGGCCTAGCGCAATTTGTCGCCCGGCCTGGCCATGAAATCTGGCCATGAAATCTGGCCTTGAAGTCTGGCCTTGAAGTTTGGCCTTGAAGTTTGGCCATGAATTTTGGCCATGACGCAAGCGGGCGCCAAGCGTGGATTATTGGCCGCTGGGTCTTGCCCGCTCGCCGGGCAAGGCGTTGGCCCCGTGCCGCCCGGTGCCGATGCTGCGGCTCAAGTCCGAGCTGTCAACGGCCTGCCCTCTCCTTTGCCAACACCGCCCTTGCCTCCTCGGCGCTCAGATAGCCAACGGAGAGGGCATTGGCCTCGGGGCTGTCCGGTTCCAGCGCGCGCTTGAGGTAGCTATCGGCGGTGGGAGCGTAGAGCGCCCACAGCCGGGTGAGCTCGGCGATGGGGTCGGGATGATCGTCAACCCGCAGGTCGACGTAGGGAAAGGCATGCTCGTGAACGACGAGGAGCCCGGCCGAGGTCACCTGCTTGAACTCGCCGCCCGCGTCATGCCCCGCCTTCAGCGCGGCGCAGAGGCGGTCTGCCAGTGGCTCATTGGGTGCGGCCTCGAACGCACGCACCATGGCCGCGGGCACCTCCGCTGAGCGCACGACGTTGGCGATTGCCACGCAGTCCCTGCCCGAGGCGCCGGCGTGGATCGAGCCGATGTTGTGCCCGGAATAGTGCGCCGAGCGCCCCTTGGCATCGATCACCGCGAGCTGACGCCAACCATGATGCGGCGTCGACGCAACAAGCGCGTTGATCGTCTCCGGCGCGGTGAGGCCGAGCCGCAGGAACTCGAGCGCGAGGGGGCCCAGACGCGGGTCCGTCCGATGCTGGGTCAGCACCGCGCCAACCCCGGCGCGGGCAAATTGGCAGCGGTTGCCGACCGCAATAGCCGATGTGGTAACGATGGTGCCGAGCATGCCCGTGCGCGCGCAGCGCCCGGCAATCGAGTAGGTCATGGGTGGTCCTCCGCGCGCGCCCCGAGATGGCTCGCCACAGTGTTTCCTGCAAAACTGACCCTGTCCAGGCGCATCGGGGAGCAAGGGATCATGTCCGACACGCGCGCGAGGATCCTGCGTTGGGTCGCCGAGGATCGGGAGAAGCTCATCGGCTTCCTGTCCGCGTTCGTGCGCGTCCCGAGCCCCAATCCCCCCGGCGATACGCGCGCGGCGGCAGCGTTCCTGCACGATGAGCTCGCGGCGCAAGGGGTGCCCGTGAGCTACCGAACGGCCAAGCCCGAATGGCCCAACGTCGTCGGCACGTTCGCCGCGCGCGGCGCCGGACCGCACCTCGTCCTCAACGGCCATATCGACGTGTTTCCGGCGGGTCCGGCCGAGACCTGGTCGCGCCATCCCTGGAGCGGGGCGATCGAGGACGGCAAGGTGCACGGCCGCGGCGTGGTCGACATGAAATGCGGCACGGCCGCCTCCGTGTGGACCTACATCTACCTGCACCGCCTGCGCGACCAGCTCGCCGGTCGGCTGACGCTGACGTGCGTCTCGGACGAAGAGACCGGCGGCACCTGCGGCGCCAAGTGGCTGATCGACACGTTCCCCGACGAGTTTCGCGGCGACTGCGTGCTCAATGGCGAGCCGTCGACGCCGGGCATGGTGCGGTTTGGCGAGAAGGGCACGCTGCGCCTCCTCTTCGCCATCGACACGCCGCGCGCACGGGGCCTACACGCACGTTTCCAAGAACGCCATCAAGCTCGCAAGCGACCTGATCCAGGACCTCTACCGGCTCGAGGATCTGCCCGTTACGCAGCCGGAGGAAATCCGGCAGGCGATCGCCGCGTCCGTTCCCGCGATTGACAGCGCGCTGGGGGCAAGCGGGGGCCGCATCCTCAACCGTTTCACCGTGTCGGCCGGGGTCATTGCCGGTGGCCTCAAGATCAACATGCTGCCCGGCCACTGCCGGCTGGAGGTCGATATCCGCCTGCCGGTGTGCATGACGCACGCGGGCCTGATGCGCGAGATCGAGGCGATCGTGGCGCGCTACCCCGAGGTAAAATTGCTCCCGGTCTGGACGCACTCGGCCGAGCCCACGCTCAGCAGCCCCGGCCATCCCATGATGAAGATCCTGCAAGCGACCGTGCACAGCCTCGGCCGGCCCGAGCCGGTGGCAAGCGTGAGCCTCGGCGCCACCGACATGAAGCATTGGCGCGCCTGCGGCGTGCCCGCATTCGTCTACGGCTGTACGCCCAACCACATGGCCAAGCCCGACGAATGGGTCGCCATCGATGAGTATCTCCACATTGTCCGCACCCACGCTCTGGCCGCGGCGTCCTATCTGTCGCCCTGATGTGTCGCTACCGGCCACCAGCCATCCCTGCGCAGGCGGGGACAAGTCTCCCCTCTGCTGCTGTCCCCTCCCCTGGCGTGGGTTGCGCGCCGGCCAGCGCGACGTGCGGGCATCGTGCCCAATTTTCAAGCTCGCTTCGGCCGCCGACGGAAGTTAACATTCGCGCAGGCGGCAGGAGAACGAAGATGATGCGCCGAATGCTTGTTGCGGCAGCGCTTGTTGGCCTTGCTGTGCCGGCGCTGGCGCAGGGAACCCTGCGCGTAGCGGTCGGCAGCACGCTCAACACGCTCGATCCCGCCAAGACCACCATCGGCGACGAGTACATCTTCGTGCATCTCGTCTTCAACGGCCTCACCCGCATCGACCGCCATCTCATCACCAAGCCCGATCTCGCCGTGAGCTGGACCGCTTCCGACGATCTCAAGGTTTGGACCTTCAAGCTGCGCGAGGGCGTCAAGTTTCACAACGGCAGGCCGTTCTCCGCCGACGATGTGGTCGCCACCATGACCCACATCCTCGATCCGGCCACCGGCTCACGGGCGCGTGCCAACATCGCCATGGTCGAAAAAGTGGAGGCGGTCGATCCCCTCACGGTCCGCTTCACGCTCTCGATCCCCTATGCGGGTTTCCAGGACATCTTCGGCGAGCGGCAGTTGCGCATCCTGGCCAAAGACGAGATCGCCAATGTGGCGATGCAGCCGGTGGGCACCGGGCCGTTCCGGTTCAAGTCGTGGTCGCCCGGGGATCGCCTCGAGCTCGAAAAGAACCCCGATTACTTCGCGGCGGGCCTGCCCAAGCTTGACGGCGTCACCATGCGCATCATCCCGGAGACTGCGGCCCGCGTGGCAGCCATCGAATCGGGAGCCATCGACGTCCTCTGGAACCTGCCCTACGAGACCGTCGACAAGTTCAAGAGCCACCCCAGCGTGCGCGCCGACGGCACCTCGACGGCCACCTGGGACGGCATCATTCTCAACAACGAGCGCGCGCCCTTCAACGACGTGCGCGTGCGCCAGGCGCTGGCCGCCACCATCGACAAGGAGGCGCTGGTGGAGCTTGTGTTGTTCGGCCAGGGCGCGCCGACGCACAGCCCGATTCCGCCGAGCCACGCCTATTTCAACACCGAGCTGGGCTTCAAGAAGCCGGACATCGCCAAAGCCAAGAAGCTGCTTGCCGAGGCCGGCCTGCCCGACGGCTTTGAAGTGACCATGCAGGTGCCACAGGAGCGCGAGCAGCGCGTGCGCCTCGGCGTCGCCGTGCGCGACATGGCCAAGGCCGCTGGCATCCGCATCAACGTCGAGCGCGTACCCTTTGCCTCCTATGCTGCCAACGTGGCGGGCAAGGCGCAGATCTACGTGGATGGCTACTTCGCCCGGCCGACCATCGATACCGCGCTCTACCCCTTCTACCACTCGACCGGCAGCTGGAACCGTCAGCTGTGGCTCTACACCAACCCGCGCGTCGACGAGTTGCTCGATCTCGCGCGCAAGACCAATGACGAGGCCAAGCGCAAGGCGATCTTCTTCGAGTTTCAGAAGGTGGTGGACGAGACCGTGCCGAGCATCATCGCCTACGCGGCCCTGCATGCCAACGGCGTGCGCAAAGAGGTGGAGGGCTTCCACACCACGCCGATGCAGTGGCTGGAGCTCGAGGAGGTAACTCTCAAGCGCTGAGGTTGGCTTGCCGCCTCGCGCGCGCCGACCTCATCGCGGGGCTTGCGGACGCTCGCATCGACGTTGCCCAACGCGACGAGCTCCCACGGGACCGGGGCGAGGAGCGGGTCATGACGCAATACGTGATGCAGCGGCTGGCGCTCATCGTTGTCGTGCTGGTGGCTGTGTCGATGCTCGTGTTCGCCATCACGGCGATCCTGCCGGGCAGCGTGGCGCACCTGATCCTTGGGCCGTTCGCGGCACCCGAGCAGGTCAAGGCGCTGGAGCTGAAACTTGGGCTCGGCGACCCGCTCTGGCTGCAGTATTGGCGATGGGCCTCGCGGCTCCTAACCGGTGACTTCGGCCACTCGCTGTTGATGGACCGCCCGGTTTACCCGCTGATTGCCGAGGCCTTCACCCGCTCGCTGACGCTCGCGCTTTCCTCCTTTGTGCTGATCGCCGTCATCGGTGTCGGCATGGGCGTGATTGCCGCGCTGCGCCACAACGGCCCACTTGATCATGCCGTGTCCGTCGGCACCTATCTTGGCATCGCCGTGCCGGAGTTCTTCTGGGCCATCGTCGTCATCCTGGTGTTCGCCGCGACGCTCGGCTGGTTGCCGGCCTCGGGTTATGAGCCGCTGTCGGCAGGTGTGTGGATCTGGCTGCAGCACCTCATCGCTCCCACCATGACGCTCGTCTTCGCCCACCTCGCCCACGTGTCGCGCCTCACCCGCTCCAGCATGATCGAGGTGCTGCGCAGCCCCTATGTTACCGCCGCTCGGGCCAAGGGGCTCTCCGAGCGCGCGGTCGTGTTGCGCCATGCGCTCAGAAATGCGCTGCTGCCGACCATCACGGTGCTGGCGCTCGACATCGGCCGGCTGACGGGCGGCATCGTCGTCATCGAGACCGTCTTCGCCTATCCAGGCCTGGGGCGGCTCCTAGTCTTCTCCGTGCAATCGCGCGACATCCCCACGCTGCAGGCCGCCATCCTCGTCGTCGCCGCCGTTTACGCGCTCGCCAACCTGGCGGCGGACCTGCTCTACGCGTGGCTCAATCCGAGAATTCGCTATGGTCGCAGCGTCGCCTGAAGCACGGGCGCCGGCCACACAACGCCCCTGGCCCCTGCAGCTCAAAGCGGGGCTCCTCATCGTCGGCAGCATCGCCGTTCTGGCGGCGCTTGCGCCTTGGATTGCGCCGCATCCTTGGGACACGGTGTCGATCCGAACGCGGTTTCTGCCGCCCAGCACCCTCTACTGGCTCGGCACCGACGATTACGGCCGCGATGTGCTGAGCCGGTTGCTGATGGGCGCACGCCTTTCGCTGGCGATGGGCGTGGGCGCCACTCTGTTCGCGGTCACCGTCGGCGTGCCGCTGGGATTGGCGGCCGGCTACTTCCGCGGCTGGGTGGACGAACTCATCATGCGCGCGGCCGACGTGCTGATGGCCATCCCCGCCATCATGCTGGGCCTGCTCGTGCTCGCCGTGACGCCGCCGGCGCTGTGGAAGACGGCGCTCGCGGTCGGCTTCGTCTACATCCCGCTCATCGCCCGCGTGGCGCGCAGCGTCGCGCTCGGGCTCGCCAGCGAGGATTTCGTGCAGGCCGCGCGCGCCCGTGCCGAGAGCCCGAGCTACATCCTGTTCCACGAGATCCTACCCAACGCCTGGCCGCCGCTCATCGTGGAGGCGAGCCTGCGGGTCACCTACGCCATCCTGCTCGGGTCGGCGCTGAGCTTCTTGGGGCTCGGCGCGCAGCCGCCGAGCTCCGACTGGGGGCTGATGATCGCCGAGGCGCGCGAGTTCATCGACCGTGCGCCCTGGATCGCCTTGGCGCCGGGCCTTGCCATGTGCCTCTTCGTCGTCGGCATCAACCTGGTCGGCGACGGGTTGCGCGAGCGGCTCGACCCGCGTCTGCAGCCAGGTGGCCAAGGCCTGACGCGATGACGCTCAACATCGAAGGCCTCACTGTCCGCTACCGCACGCCGGGCGGCGACGTCACGGCGCTGGCCGATGTCTCCCTCTCGGTGTCACAGCAGCGGACGCTGGCCGTGGTCGGCGAATCGGGATCGGGCAAGAGCACCATCGCGCTGGCCATCATGGGGCTGCTGCCGGACGAGGCGCACGTCGCCGCGGGCCGCGTGCTGTTCCAGGGTCGCGACGTCCTCACGCTCGACCGCGAGAGCCGGCGCAAGCTGCGCGGCGCGGGCATGGCGCTGGTGTTCCAGGATCCATACTCGGTTCTCAATCCGTCGCTGCGGGTCGGTGCGCAGATCGGTGAGAGCCTCCTCGCTCACCGCCAATTGACGCGCGAGGCGGCGCTCGCGCGCGCCGTCGACCTGCTGCGCGAGGTCGGCATCGCGGAGGCGCGGGCCGTGGCCGACGCCTATCCCCACCAGCTGTCGGGCGGCATGCGCCAGCGTGCGCTGATCGCGGGCGCGCTGTCCGCCGAACCGGAATTGCTCATCCTCGACGAGCCAACCACCGCCCTCGACGTCACCATCGAGGCGCAAATCCTCGACCTCTTGCAGGAGCTGCAGGCGCGACGCGGGCTCGCCACGCTCTTCATCACCCACAATCTGGGGGTCGTGCGCCGGATAGCAGACGATGTCGCCGTGCTCTACGCTGGCCAAGTGGTGGAGCAGGGGCCGACCGCCGATGTGCTTGCGCGACCGCTCCACCCCTATGCCAAAGGCCTGCTCGCGGCAGTCCCGCGTCTTGGCTCGAAGCGCGGCCGGCTTGCCTCCATTCCGGGTCGATTGCCCGATCTGCGCGATCCCATCACGGGCTGCCGGTTCCAGCCGCGCTGCCCCTTTGCCGTGGAGGCCTGCGCCGCGCCTCAGGCACTGGCACCGGTCGAGAGCCGCGCCCTGCGGTGCCATCGCGCCGGCGTCCTTGCTGGCGCCGCGTGGCCTATTGCGCCGCAGCCAGCAGGCGGCCCGAGCCGCTCCCCGACACCGCGCTCCGCCGCGCCGGTGGTGGTCGCGAGCGGCCTCGCCAAGACCTTCACGCTGTCGCACGGCTTCTCGGCCCTTGCCTTCGCGGGTTGGCGACCGCGCTATCAGCCAACGCGCATCCGCGCCGTCGATGGCGTCACCTTGACGATCGCGGCAGGAGAGGTGGTGGGGCTCGTCGGCGAGTCGGGGTCGGGCAAGTCGACCCTGGGCCGGCTGATCCTGCGCCTGCAGGACCCCGATCGCGGCCTGATCCGCATCGCCGGCGAGGACGTGACACGCGCGCCACAGACCGCGCTGGCGGCCATGCGCCGCAAGGCGCAGATCGTGTTCCAGAACGCCGATTCTTCGCTCAACCCGCGCAAGACCGTGGGCGAGATCGTCGGCCGGCCGCTGCGACGCTTTGCGATCCTGCCGGCGAGCGAGGTGACCGCGCGTGTGCATGCGCTGCTCGACCTCGTTCGCCTGCCCGCGCACTATGCCGCGCGCTATCCCCACCAGATGAGCGGCGGGGAGAAGCAGCGCATCGGCATCGCCCGCGCGCTCGCCACCAATCCCGCCTTCATCGTCTGCGACGAGCCGGTTTCCGCCCTCGACGTGTCGGTGCAGGCAGCCATCGTCAACCTGTTGGCTGATCTGAGGGACGGCCTGGGCGTCGCCTACCTCTTCATCTCGCACGACATCTCGGTGGTTGCGCATTTGGCCGACCGCATTGCCGTCATCTACCGCGGCCGCATTGTCGAAGAAGGCCCGGCGCGGGAAGTGACGCGCCAGCCGCTGCATCCCTACACGGAGGCGCTGCTGTCGGCGCTGCCGGCCTTGGAGGGCGCGCCGGGCGCGCGTATCCGACCCGCATCGCGGCCGCGGGGCAGCGTGGACGCCTCCGGCTGCGTGTTCGCCGGCCGCTGTCACCGCCGCGTCGGCGACATTTGCGATCGGGTGGAGCCGCCCGTCCGCCAGACGAGCCCGACGCACCGGGCGAGCTGCCATCACGAGGTTTAGCGCCGACGCGCTCTCCGCATCACCCTGCCCGGCCTTAACGGTACCCCGCGCGCGGGGAGAACGCCCCTCGCTCTGGATCCAAGGCCTCAGACGCGCGAATGCCGCCTAACCGAAATAGCCGGCGCGCACAGCCGCACCGATCAGGTTGACGATCAGGCGGCCGGCCGTGATGCAGGTGATCCGGTTGATGTCCGTGCGTGGCGTGATCTCAACGACGTCCATGCCGACCACCCGGCCCTTTGCAACCAAGCCATGGATCAGGCGCCGCGCCTGGCCGAAGGTCACCCCGCCCGGCATCGGCGCTGCCACGGCGGGCGCGATCGCGCTGTCCATGCCGTCCATGTCGACGGTGAGGTAGTAGCGGCCGCCATCCGGAATGCGACGCAGGACGGCGTCCATTCCCACCTCATGCAGCTCGTGCGCCGGGATCAGGTGGGCACCCCAGGCCCTGGCCGCATCCACCTCCTCCTGGCGCGCGCTGCCCGTGGCCCTGAGGCCGATTTGGAAGATCTGGCCGATGTGCGCCATCTCGGAGGCGCGCCGCATCGGGCTCGACAGACCGTCACGCACCCCGTTGACCTCGTCGCGCCAGTCGAGGTGCTGGTCGATCTGGATGAGCGTGATCGGCCCCTGTCCGGCAAACGCGCGCAGCACGGGAATCGGCACCGCATGATCGCCGCCGAGCACGATCGGCATCGCCCCGGAGGCGAGGATCTTGCGCACCACCTGCTCGGCCCGCGCCACGTGGGCCTTGAGATCGTGGATGTCGGCGCGCACGTCCCCGCAATCCACGGCGCGGATCGGCTTGCCCGCGTAGAGCGGTCCCCCGAGATCGAAATCGTATCGCTCGAGGCTGCGCACCACGCGGTCGCTGGCCTGCCGCATGGCAGCCGCCATGGTGCTCTGGTCGTTGGCGATTTCGGCGACGGTGTAGGCCGAGCCGTAGGGGATGCCGAGAAAGGCGATGTCGGCGTTGAGATGCTCAAGGTCGGTCGCAAGCTGCGAGAACAGGAAAGTGCCGTTGCCGTGCTTCGGCGCGGTGGTAAGGGGTGTGTCTGCGGCCATCTCTTGAGCGACCCGGGCGCGCGGTTGCGATTTTGAGAACGGACTTCCTCGTTGTCGTTTCTCCCTCTGCCGGCCTCCTTGTACCTGGGCCTCTTGCGCGGGATCCAACTATCCACCAAAGCCCGAGCAAACGGAAGGATTGGATGGAGGCCACGAGCGGATGGCGCGGCGCTAATGGGGCTCCCGCAGCACCTCGAAGAGGGCCCGCGCAGCCTGTGGCTCACCGCCCTTCGGACCCAATGCCTTGGCGGCCTGCCGCCAGCCGTAGATGTCGAGGTGGACATAGCGGGCGGCCGCTTTGACGAAGCGGCGCAGGAACAGTGCGGCCGTAACCGAGCCCGCAAACGGCGCCTCGCTCACATTGTTCATGTCGGCGACGGCGCTCTCCAATTGGGAATCGTATGCAGACCAGAACGGCATGCGCCACACCGGATCGCCGATACGGTTGCCGGCGGCGACGATGGCCTCGGCAAGGGCATCGTCGTCGCAATAAAGGGGCGGCAGGTCGGGCCCCAACGCCACGCGCGCGGCCCCCGTCAAAGTCGCGAAGCTCACGATCACATCGGGGCGTGCCTCGTCGGCGAGGGCCAGGGCGTCCGCAAGCACGAGCCGTCCTTCTGCGTCGGTATTGCCGATTTCGACGGTCTTGCCCGTCCGAGTCCTGAGCACGTCGCCCGGGCGAAAGGCATTGCCGGCGATGCTGTTCTCCGCCGCCGGGATCAGGACGCGCAGGCGCACATCGAGCTTGGCTGCCATCACCATCTGCGCAAGTGCCAGGGCGCTGGCCGCGCCGCCCATATCCTTCTTCATGAGCAGCATGGCGCTCGCCGGCTTGATGTCGAGACCTCCCGTATCGAAGGCGATGCCCTTGCCCACGAGCGTGATCCGGCGGCCACCGGAGCGGCCCCAGGCGAGGTCGATCAGCCGCGGCGCGCGCGCGCTTGCCCGACCCACGGCATGAATGAGGGGAAAGTTGTGCGCCAGCAGATCGTCGCCGACGACGCTTGATGCCTCCGCGCCGTAAGCCCTGGCGAGCTGCCGTGCCGCATCCTCCAGCTCCTGCGGCCCCATGTCGCTTGCCGGCGTGTTGATGAGATCGCGACCGAACCAGACCGCATCCACCAGGGCGAGAACGCGCGCATGATCGACCCCGCGCGGCATCTTGAGTTGTGCCACCTCCTCGCCCGCGGCCGACTTGTAGCGCCGGAAGCGATAGGCGCCGAGCCCCCAGGCGACGGCCGCAAGTTCAGGCTCGGCAAGCTCGCCGGCCAAATGATAACAGCCAGGCGGCAGGACGGTTGGCAGCAGACCCACGGCCAGCTCCGGCGTGTCCATGGGATCGCCCGCGCGCGCCTCGCCGAGCCCAAGCACGGCGCCGGCCAGCGCGCCGTCCGGCCCCGGCAGCAGCACATGCTTGCGCGCGGCGCCCGTGAACCCCACAGCCTCGAGCCAGGCCCGCTGCGCCTCGCTCAGCGGCGCCCCGCGCACCCATCGACCGTTGCAAGCAAGCCAGACCGGCAGCGATTTCCTCTTCGCATCTGGCCCCAACAGCGCAACGGCGGAGCCCTGCACTTGCCGCGGCTTTTCTCGCGAAGCCATGGCTATCGGCTCACTTCGAGCTCGATCAGCGCTTGCCCCTCGGCGACGAGGCTCTTTTCCTCCACCAGCCATTTGCCGACGCGGCCCGACTGTTCGGCACTCACTGGTATGTGCATCTTCATGGACTCGACGACGGCGATCTCGGTGTCCGCCTCGACACTGTCGCCGGCCTCAACCAGTCGGCTCAGCAGCTGTCCGGCGATGGGTGATTTGATGTGACGTTTCATCGGCCAGGTGCCCCTGCGGTCATCCCCCGGCACAGCACCATGTTGCAGTGCTGCGCGCAAGGGCGCGAAAAAGCAACAAGGAGCCCTGAAGGGGCTCCCTCGCAGCGGGCGGGACTTTCTTGGATTTGCTTGGATTAGTACCGGGAACTGGCGCCGGGAATCGGCGCTGGGGATTGGAGGGAGGGGCGCTAGCGATCGGCTCAGGCCGCTACGTGCGCGTCAGCGGGATCACGCAGGACATAGCCGCGCCCCCATACGGTCTCGATGTAGTGCTGGCCGCCGGTGGCGGCCTGCAACTTCTTTCTCAGTTTGCAGATGAAAACATCGATGATCTTGAGCTCGGGCTCGTCCATCCCGCCATAGAGATGGTTGAGGAACATCTCCTTGGTGAGGGTCGTGCCCTTGCGCAGCGAGAGCAGCTCCAGCATCTGGTATTCCTTGCTGGTGAGGTGCACGCGTTGACCGTTCACCTCCACCGTCTTGGTGTCGAGGTTTACCCTGAGCTCGCCGGTCTCGATGACCGATTGCGCGTGACCCTTGGAGCGGCGAACGATGGCATGAATGCGAGCCACGAGCTCGTCCTTGTGGAAGGGCTTGGTCATGTAGTCGTCGGCGCCGAAGCCGAGGCCCCGCACCTTGTCCTCGATGCCGGCCAAGCCGGAAAGGATCAGGATCGGCGTCTGCACCTTGCTGACGCGAAGCGTCTTGAGGACCTCGTACCCGCTCATGTCCGGCAAGTTCAGGTCGAGAAGGATGATGTCGTAGTCGTAGAGCTTGCCAAGATCGACGCCCTCCTCCCCAAGATCGGTGGTATAGACGTTGAAGCCCTCGGACTGGAGCATCAGCTCGATGCTCTGCGCCGTCGCGCTGTCGTCCTCGATCAAAAGGACTCGCATTGTTCCTCTCTTCCAGACCCCCTAAGGAGCCCGCTGCCCGATGCTTGAGGAGGCTTCCGACGGCCCAACCGCTAAGCCATTGTTAGCAAGTTAGTCGCCAGAGGTTAACAAAACCTAATTTTGCCTTACAAACACGCGCGTTCTTGCACAACTCGACCTCTGCCCTCCGACCCACATTTCCGGCCCAGATTAGAGCGCAGGCGGCCCATGGGACCGCCGGTGTCACCGGGCCCGCTTGCGTAAGATGGCGTCCCAGCCTTGCGCCAACCCACAGCTGCGAACCCGCACTGCCCAAACCCACACTTGTCCGAACTCACGCCTGCCCGAACCCATGCCTGCCCGAACCCATGCCTGCCCGAACCCATGCCTCTACACCTCGCAACCGACACCTGCCGAACCCGCTTCGACCCGCGCGGCATGCCCCTTGCAGGTTTTTTTGTGTAACTGATTTGCGACCCGTCCCCTAGGGGGGTCGAGACAGATTTTTTGCCCTCGCGCAGTCGTCCGACACGAACCCTTTTACGCGTTGCTTTACCGCAACTTAATCGCTTTATATAAAATTGGCCAAGTCGGGTGACGTGCCGGCAGCGACCGGCCCAGCGCAATCGGGCTCGCGAGGCTCGCAAGCAAGCCGTGGGTGGAGGCATGAGCACAGGACGTGAGCGGAGGAATTGTCTGGCACGTCGCTTGCTTATTGCGTGATCTGTCACTGTCCGGCGCTTTTTGGGACGCCTAAGCAGAGACATCACCCGTTCGAACTGGTTGGGGGTATCGAACAATGAAGCCACGTGACACTGCACTGCGCTTGAGGCGATTCGAAGCGAGCGAGAAGGCTCGCAAGGTCGCCTCGATCGAAACGATGATTCTCGACTTTGAGCGTATGGCCGCCGATCTGTCGCGCCAGATCACCGCCGAGGAGGAGCGCACGGGCGTGAGGGATCCGGCGCATTTCGCCTACTCGACCTTCGCCAAAGCGGCGGCCTTGCGGCGCGCAAACCTGCTGACCTCCGTCGCCGATCTGAGGTCGAAACTCGAGGCCGCCCGGCAGGAGCACGCGACCGCGATGATGGAGCTGAAAAAGCTCGAGCCGATCGAGAGCCGCGACACCGACCGACACCTGCGCAATAGCGACACCAGCAGCCACGTCATCGGCTGACCCCAAGCCCCCTCTCGATTGCATCCGGAGCCGTCTCGCGAGTGCGCGAGAAGGCATTTTCGGCCGAAGCAACGGTGCCGCAATCGGAGACCCGCCGTCCCGCCCGCCACATCTTCGATCGGATTGGTTGGCCCGCTTGGTCGGCCCAGGGGTGGGCCAGCCGCGGGGCGATGGGCCGGCGAGCTGCCGGACGGCGCATTGGCTCGCCAAACCGCGGCTCGCTGCGAGCTTCGCTGCGATCGCGGCCCCACGCACGGGCGCCTCGACCCTCGCGGAGAAAGAACGCTCACGGATTAAAGCCGCTCACCGGCCGACGCAGGGGAGCGCGCCGCCGCGGCCGTCTCCTCCCCGCAAGGGGGGTGTCTCAGTCGCGATAATCCTGGATGCGTGTGGCGCGCAGGCCCGGCAGCCCGTAGCGGTCGATCGAGCGCTGCCAGGACAGGAACTCGTCCACCGTCAGCGTATAGCGCTCGCATGCTTCCTCGAGGCTGAGAAGGCCGCCGCGCACGGCCGCCACCACCTCAGCCTTGCGCCGTATCACCCAGCGCTTGGTATCCTTGGGCGGAAGATCGGCCACAGTCAGCGGACTGCCATCCGGCCCGATGACGTAGCGCACTCTCGCCCTGTACTGTTGTTCGGTCATGATACTCGCAACTCTTATTCTGACCTCTTCACGACACTAGACGAACGCGATTAAAAGCGACCTAAGTGACGCGGTAAATACTGCAACAACCCCTGCGCCGTTATTTGCTGCCACATTGGTTAATTTGCACGCTTTCTGGGTTAATGCTGATCGTCTCTTTACCCCTCCACCGCCGCTCCGGGCTCCGGCGGGCGGGGCGTGTGCCGGTTCGGCACAGCCGTTGCCGAAGGCTAGTCGTCCCTTCGCGGCACGCGGCCGGCGCTTTCCGCCTTGATTGCGCCGCCGCCCCCCGCCATATTGCGGCCGCCGACGAGGAAGGGCAGAGTGCTGGTATCTTGGTTAATCTAATGTCAGCCAACACGTGCCCATGGCCTCTCCCTCCGCAATGATCTCTGACAGGGGCGCCTACCCACCCCGCCCGCGACGCGTGGTGGTGGCGATGTCCGGAGGCGTCGATTCATCGGTCGCCGCGGCGTTGCTGCAGCAACAGGGCTGCGAGGTCATCGGCGTCACTCTCCAGCTCTATGATCATGGCGAGGCGGTCGGGCGGCGCGGCACCTGCTGTGCGGGCCAGGACATCCACGACGCGCGCCGGGTCGCCGACCGGCTTGGCATCGCCCATTACGTGCTCGACTACGAGCAGCGCTTTCGGGCCACCGTAATGCAGTCCTTCGTGGACAGCTATGCGGCCGGGCGGACGCCGATCCCGTGCGTGGTGTGCAACCAGCAGATCAAGTTCCACGAGTTGCTCACGACCGTGGGCGAGCTCGAGGCGGACCTGCTTGCCACCGGCCACTACGTCGAGCTGCGCCACGGCCCGGTCGGGCCCGAGCTCTACCGCGCCCGCGATCGGGAGCGCGACCAAAGCTATTTCCTGTTTGCTACCACGCGCGCGCAGCTCGAGCGGCTGAGCTTTCCCCTCGGCGGCTATCGCAAGTCCGAGGTGCGCGCGCTGGCGCGCGCGCTGGGACTGCCGGTGGCCGATAAGGCGGATAGCCAGGACATCTGCTTCGTGCCGCAGGGTCGCTACACGCGCGTGATCGAGCACCTCCGGCCGGATGCGGCGCAGGCTGGCGAGATCGTGCACGTCGACGGGCGTGTGCTCGGCCGGCACGCCGGCATCATCAACTACACGATCGGCCAGCGCCGCGGCCTAGGCATCCCGGGGCCCACCCCGCTCTATGTCGTCCGCCTCGATGCGGCCAAGCGCCAGGTCGTGGTCGGTCCGCGCCAGAGCTTGCATGCGCATTGGATCGCCCTTAGGAACGTGAACTGGCTCGGAGACGAGCCGATCCCTGCGCTGGGAACGTCCGTTGCCGTGCGCGTGCGCTCAACGTCGCCGCTGCAGGCGGCGACCCTGTTCCCGTCGGGCGATGGGGCCGGAGTGCTGCTGTTGCGCGACGGGGAATACGGTATCGCAGCCGGCCAAGCCTGCGTGTTCTATGCCGACGCCACTCCGGGAGCGCGCGTGCTGGGTGGCGGAGGGATCGAGCGCGCCTTGAGCCGGTCGGAACGGCCCGCAGAGGCTGTGGCGCCGGCCGAGGCCGCGGAGCAGGCTCATCGCTGACAGGGAGGATGAGGGAAATATGAGGCCCACACTGCGTTCCGAGGAGCCCAATGGCCCCAAATTCTTTAAGCGATTAAAGGATACAGATGATGCCGGCGCGCGCATGGACGAGGACGCCATCAAGAGCGCCTACCGCCGCTGGGCGCCCGTCTACGATCGCACCTTCGGCCGCGTTGCCGCCGAGGGTCGCAAGCATTCGGTGGAGATCATCAACCAACGCAAGGGCCGCGTGCTCGAGGTGGGGGTCGGCACCGGGCTGTCGCTGCCCGCCTACGCGCGGCATCTCGAAATCGTCGGCATCGACCTGTCTCCGGAGATGCTCGAAAAGGCGCGCGAGCGGGTGGCGATGGAGCGCCTGGCCCACGTCAAGGGCCTGCACGAGATGGATGCCAGCGACCTGAAATTTGCCGCCGCGTCGTTCGACACCGTGGTCGCAATGTACGTGATGACAGTGGTGCCCGAGCCGGAGAAAGTCATGCGCGAGCTGGCGCGCGTGTGCCGCCCGGGCGGCGAGGTGCTGATCGTCAACCATTTCAGCGCCGAGCAGGGCAAGCCCGGCTGGGAGGGCATGCGCGCCTGGGTCGAGCGCCGCATGGCGCCGTTCGCCGATATGCTGGGCTGGCGCCCGGTGTTTGACATTGAGCGCGTGCTCGTGTGCGAGGACCTCACGCTGTTGGAAAAGCGGGGGTTACGCCCTTGGGGCCTCTTCACGATGATGCGCTTCCGCAAGGCCAAGGACGCGCGGGCGGCGGCGTGAGGTCGCGTGCGTGGGGCCGGCGCTTGACCGTACCCGCGCAACGAGATTGCGGGCCGGCCTCGTGCGAGCGCCGGCTTTACGCCCCTGATGGGGCCCATCACGCGAGCGTGCGCACGTCGACGAAATGGCCGGCGATGGCGGCGGCGGCGGCCATCTGCGGGGAGACGAGATGCGTGCGGCCGCGATAGCCTTGTCGGCCCTCGAAATTGCGATTCGAGGTGGAGGCGCAGCGCTGCCCCGGCTTCAGCTGGTCGGGGTTCATGCCGAGGCACATGGAGCAGCCGGCCTCGCGCCACTCAAATCCGGCATCGATGAAGATCTTGTCGAGCCCTTCCGCCTCAGCCTGCTGCTTCACTAGGCCCGACCCCGGCACGATCATGGCGTAGGCGAGCCGCGGCGACACCTTCCGTCCCCTCACCACTTGGGCCGCATGGCGCAGGTCCTCGATGCGACCGTTGGTACAGGAGCCGATGAACACCACATCGAGCGCAATGTCGACGATACGCGTGCCGGGGGTGAGCCCCATGTACTCGAGCGCGCGCACCATCTTGCTGCGCCTGCCCGCGTCGGCGACCTTGGCAGGATCGGGCACCACACCCTCGATTGAGGCGACGTCCTGTGGGCTCGTGCCCCAGGTGACGGTGGGCGGCAATTTGGCCGCATCAAGCCTGACGGTGCTGTCGAAGTGGGCGCCCTCGTCGGAACACAGCGTCTCCCAATACTGCATGGCTTGATCCCAGGCGGCGCCCTTGGGCACCTTCGGCCGCCCCTTGAGATAGGCGTAGGTCTTCTCGTCGGGCGCCACCATGCCCGCCCGTGCGCCGGCCTCGATCGACATGTTGCACACCGTCATGCGGCCCTCCATCGAGAGCGCGCGGACGGCCTCGCCGGCATACTCCAGGACGTGGCCGGTGCCGCCGGCGGTGCCGATCTCGCCGATGATCGACAAGATGATGTCCTTGGCCGTCACGCCGTCGGGCAGTTTGCCGTCCACCGTGACGCGCATGTTCTTGGCCTTGCGCTGCGTCAGCGTCTGGGTGGCCAGCACGTGCTCGACCTCGGAGGTGCCGATGCCGTGCGCCAGCGCGCCAAAGGCCCCGTGCGTGGAGGTGTGGCTGTCACCGCAGACGATGGTGGTGCCCGGCAGGGTGAAGCCCTGCTCCGGTCCGATCACGTGCACGATGCCCTGCCGCACGTCGCGCTCGTCGTAGTACTCGATGCCGAATTCCTTGGCGTTGCGCGCCATGGTCTCGACCTGGATGCGGCTCTCCTCGTCCTTGATGCCTTGACGGCGCTCCGCGGTGGTTGCGATGTTGTGGTCGACCACAGCCAGCGTCTTGGCGGGCGCGCGCACTTTGCGGCCGGCCAGCTTAAGCCCCTCGAACGCCTGCGGGCTCGTGACCTCGTGCACGAGATGGCGGTCGATGTAGAGGATGCAGGTGCCGTCCGGCAACTGGGAGACCACGTGGTCCTCGAAAATCTTGTCGTAGAGCGTCTGTGGCGCCGTCTTGGCCATGGCGTGCTCGTCCTGTTGGCTGTCCGCGGCTTCTGATAGCGCGCGCGCCGGCCCCCCGCAACTTCCCGCGCGCAACGCGCCGCCCGCCGCCGAGCTGGCCGATGGTGAGCGGACGGCGCATTGTGGTAGCTAGCGTCAAGGATGAGGAAGGGGCCGATCGATGCTGCCGCGCGGCAGGTCGAGTGTCGTGGCGTTGGGCATGGCAACGGCGCTGCTGGCGCTCCTGCCGGCCATGGCGCCGCCCTACTACCTTGAGCTCGGCACCTACGCCCTCATCTACGCCATGCTGGCGCTCAGCCTGCAGCTGCTGGTGGGGTGCACGGGGCTCGTCAGCCTCGGCCATGCGGCCTTCTATGGGCTTGCCGCCTACAGCGTTTATCTCGTAACGCCTCCGGGGCGCGGATTGTCGATCCTCCTCACGCTGCCCCTGGCGGTGATCACCGCCGGCTTTGCGGCGCTCCTCGTCGGCGCCCTGTCGCTGCGCACGCGCGGCTTCTTCTTCCTCATGGTGACGCTCGCCTTCGGGCAGATGCTGTTCTTCCTCTTTCACGACACCAAGCTCGGGGGCGGCACCGATGGCGCGTTCCTGGCGCGCCCAGTGCTCGGCGTCTTCGATTGGCAGCTGCCGCTCACCCGCCGCCAACGGCCTTACGCCGTCTACTACCTCGCGCTCACGCTGCTGATAGCGATGTTTCTGGGGCTCGTGCTGCTCCTGCGCTCGCTGTTCGGGCGCGTGTTGGACGGCATCCGCGTCAATGAGCACCGCATGCGGGCGCTTGGCTACGACACCTACCGCTACAAGCTCGCAGCCTTCACCATCGCCGGCATGCTGGCGGGCGTGGCGGGACACATGTGGGCCATGCACCGAGGCTTCGTGAACCCCGAGCTGATCGGCTGGCACACCTCGGCCGAGGCGCTGCTGATGATCCTCATCGGAGGACTGACCACGCTGCACGGGCCCATCATCGGCGCGCTGGCCTTCACCGCGCTGGGCGAGGTCGCTCAGACCGTCACCGAGCGCAAGCTGCTGGTGGAGGGCTTGGTCGTCTTGCTGGCGGTCATCGCTCTGCCCAAAGGCTTGAGCGGCATCGCCCTGCCGCGCTTTATCCGCCATGTGCCGCCCCCCGAGACCAAGGCCAATGGCTGAGCCGCGCTCCGCGAACCCGCCTGTGCTTGCAACTGCCGGGCTCACGCGCACCTTCGGCGGGCTGGTAGCGGTGCACGACGTCTCGATCTCGCTGCGCCATGGTGAGCTGCACGCCGTCATCGGCCCGAACGGAGCCGGCAAGACCACGCTCGTCAACATGCTGTCAGGCGAGATCAAGCCGACCGCGGGCCGCATCGAGCTGATGGGACGCGAGGTGGCGGGCGAGCCGGCCTGGCGCATGACGGCGCTTGGCATCGGCCGCTCCTTCCAGCGCATCAACATCTTCGCCTCGCTGACGGTGCTCGAGAACGTGCGGCTCGCAGCGCAAGCGGTAAGCTCGCCCCCCCGCCGTCTGCTGCGCGACGCTGCGCGCGCAACCGACCTGATCGGGAAGGCCGAGCAGGCCCTTGAGCGGATCGGCTTGGCCGGAGTGGCAGCCCGCAACGCCGGCACGCTTTCGCACGGCGAGCAGCGCCAACTCGAAATCGCCATGGCGCTGGCAAGCAACCCCAAGGTGCTGCTGCTCGACGAGCCGTTGGCCGGCATGGGGCCGGAGGAGTCTGAGCGCATGACGGCGCTCTTGAAGGACCTCGTGCGCGAGCACGCCCTCCTGCTCATCGAGCACGACATGGACTTCGTGTTTAGCGTAGCCGACTGGATGACGGTGATGGCCGAGGGCGCGGTGCTGGCCGAAGGCAGGCCCGCCGCCATCCGCGCCAACACCGCCGTCCAGGACGCCTACCTCGGGGGCCACGGGTGATGCCGCCTGCAACCACAGCCTCCGCCCTGCTCGAGGGCCGCGGCCTCGACGCCTACTACGGCCAGAGCCACGTGCTGCGCGGCGTGTCGCTGCGCATCGGTGCGGGCGAGGCCATTGGGCTCATGGGTCGCAACGGCATGGGCAAGACCACGCTCATGCGCACGCTCGTCGGGCTGGTGCGGCCGCGCCGCGGTTCGGTGCTGCTCGACGGTGAGGACATCACCGGCCTGCCCACCTTCGCCATCGCCCGGCGTGGGATCGCTTACGTTCCGGAGGGCCGCGGCATCTTCGCGAGCCTGAGTGTGGCGGAGAACCTGGCGATTGCCGGTCGGCCGGCAACGATCGGCAACGGCCCCCCCTGGTCGGTGGCGCGCGTGCTTGAGCTCTTTCCGCGGTTGGCCGAGCGCCTCAGCCATCGCGGCGACCAGCTCTCCGGCGGCGAGCAGCAGATGCTTGCCATCGGACGGGCGCTGCTCACCAATCCGCGGCTCATCATGCTGGATGAGGCCACCGAAGGGCTGGCACCCCTCATCCGCGACGAGATCTGGAAGACGGTGGGGCTCCTCCGTTCGACCGGCATGGCGACGCTGGTGGTCGACAAGACCGTGGCCGCGGTGACGGCCATCGCCGACCGCATCGTCATCCTGGTCAAAGGCGAGGTGGTGTTTGAAGGCACTGCGGCCGCGCTCAAGGCGGACCCGCACCTGACGCGCCGCCATCTGGGGGTGTAGGGCTCAAGCACGGCGGGGGGCGCAGCCGACGCTGAGCCGCCGCGGGGGCTCGATGCCGCGACGGCCGCCGCCAGGGCGCGCCCCCGGCGCAGGCGTTGGGCGACTTTGGCCTTCCCTTCTCCCCCATCGCGTTAACCGTGCGTTGGCACCCCGCTGCTAGGCTGGCGGCCAACGATCGATGGCGCCAACCGCTCGGGGTCAGGGCGCGGCGCGGAGGTGGGCCCATGCGTCGCCTGTTCGGGCTGCTGGCTGTGACGGCGGCCGCTCTCGGCTGCTATCTGCTGTTGGGCCCCGATGCCGACCCGAGGGGAGCAAGGGCCTTGGAGACCGCGCCTGTTGCCTACGGCGGCTGGGCGCTCGGCCTCGTCACGGGCTTGGCGTTGGCGTGGCTCGCCAGCATCGATTGGTTCACCCTGCCCGTGCGGGCCATCACCTGGGTGAGGCTGCAGCGCCGGCGCCTGTGGCTTGCCGTCCTGGGCGGCGTCTGCGCGGGGATTTTGGTGTTGTTCTGATCGGGCTCAAGTCTGTTGGCAGGGGCATGTTGGTCGCGGGGTGATGGCGCCGTCCCTGGAGCCCCCCATGCAGCCCCCCATAGAGCCCCCCCATGCAGCCCACAATGGAGCCCTGAGAGCCCCCGAGAAACCCGGGGCAGGATCACGTCGTGCGCTCGCGCATGACCCTGAAATAGTGCTCGGCGTGTTGGTAGCAGTTTTCCATCTCGACCTTGTCGCCGCTCAGTGCCGCCTCGCGCGCAAGTGCCATATATCGCTCATAATTCCGCTGCGCATTGGCGGTTCCGTTGGGGTGCGGCCGGCCCTGGACCGGCATCTGATGGTGGCGATAGGCGCCGCTACCGCCGCGGTCGCCCGGGGGGCGCGGCCTGTTTTGCCGGTAATTCCTGTTGCGCATATCGTTCATGAAAATGTCGTCCCCATCCAGGTCTTAGCCGATGGCGCTCGATCCACGCGCTGGCACACGCGGCTCCTGCATAGCCCGAGAGCCAAGCCTTGGCGCAGCCGCTTGCAGAGCCGTCTTTAGTAGATTGAGCGCCGTCCCACTTGCTGGAACGCGGGGCGCGCGAACGCCCCGTGACGCCTACGACTCACATAGTATGCGTCCTCGGAGGCGCAAGGGGGTGGCATTTCCGGCGCACGCTGCCCGGAATTGTGGGGTGAGGATCGGCGCGACCCATGACGCATTGCATGCCGCGTTACCTGTGCAGGGATTGCTGCCGCATCGTCGACGGGCGGGCCGAGGCCTGCGGGCGGTGCAGCGGCGCACGGCTCCTCGCCCACCCGGAGATCGACACCCTCGGCATCGCCCACATCGACTGCGACGCCTTCTATGCCGCGGTGGAGAAGCGCGATCGACCGGAGCTTATTGGCGCGCCGTTGATCGTCGGCCATGCCGGGGGACGCGGCGTGGTGGTCAGCGCCTGCTACGTCGCCCGCACCTTCGGGGTTCGCGCGGCCATGCCGATGTTCCAAGCCTTGGCACTGTGCCCACATGGCACGCTGATCGAACCCGACATGGCCAAATATAGGCGCGTGAGCAGCGCCCTGCGGGCGATCTTTGCCTCCGGCACCGCCATGGTCGAGCCCCTCTCGCTCGACGAGGCCTATCTCGATCTCACCGACGAGCATCGCTTGCAGGCGGCGCCGGCAGCCGAGGCCTTGGCGCGCATTGCCAGGCGCATCGAAGACGAGGAGCGCATCACCGTCTCGATCGGCCTTGCGTGCAACAAATTCCTGGCCAAGCTTGCCTCCGAGCTCGAAAAGCCGCGCGGCTTTTCCGTCATCGGCCGGGCCGAGGCCAAAGCCTTGCTGGCGCCGCTGTCGGTGCGCAAGATCCATGGCGTCGGCGCCGTCACGGCACGGCGCATGGAGGCGAGCGGCCTCAAGACGATCGCCGACCTGCAAGCCCTGAAGGAGCGGGACCTGGTGGCAAGGTTCGGCAAGTTCGGCCGCCGCCTCGCGCTCTTCGCCCAGGGCGAGGACGACCGCAGCGTGATGCCATTTCGCCCGGTGAAGAGCATCTCCGCCGAGACGACCTTGGGGCAGGATACCGCCTCGGCTGCCAGGCTGCGCGAGGTGGCGCGGGGGTTGTGCGAGCGGGTGGGAGCCCAGCTCGCACGCCAGGGGGTCGCCGGGTTCAGCATCATCTTGAAGCTCAAGACCGCCGATTTCCGCACGCTCACGCGCAGCCGCCGCCTGTCCTATCCGACCCAGCGTGCGGGGCTGATTTTCGCGTGCGTCGCCGCGCTCATCGACCGGGAGGCCGACGGCCGGCGCTTCCGGCTGATCGGCGTCGGTGTCGGCGATCTGGGGCCGGCGGCGGACCCCGACCCCGCCGACCTATTCAGTTTCGCCGCCGGCTGAGATGCCACGAAAAACGCCGGCGCCGCTCATTTGCGCCCCACGGCTGCCAATGCGCCCACGTTCCGGTGTGGCCCGATTTGGGCTATAAGCACGTTGTGCTCGCGAAGGCTCGCCGCAAGACGCAGTCGGAGTTCCGCATGGCGCGACGGCTCATGATAGTGCTCATCCTCTGCGCGACTGGGGCATGGGCCTTCGCGCAGCAGAGCGACTCGAGCATGCTGCGCGTGCGCGAGGCGGCCGCGGCGCTGGTGCGCGGCAACGTCGACCAGGCGATCACCATTTACACCGAGGCGCTTGAGGACAAGTCGCTGCCGAACGATCGGCGCGCGACCATTCTCAACGACCGGGGCGTCGCCTATTCGCGCCATCAGCAGCAAAAGGAGGCGATCGAGGACTTCAACAAGGCGATCCAGCTCTATCCGGAATACGCCGCCGTCTACAACAACCGCGGCAATGTGCTGCTGGGCCTCGGTGCCATCCGCGAGGCGATGAAGGACTTCGACCGCGCGCTGTTGCTGGCGCCCGGCTATGCCGCCGCCTACAGCAACCGCGCTGGCGCCGCAATGAAGCTCGGCCAGATCGACCGGGCGATCGCCGACTACACCAAGGCCATCGAGCTCACCCCCAACAGCGCCGCGGCGCTGAGCGGGCGAGGTCGCGCACATCTGGCGGCGCATCGGCCCATTGGCGCCATTCGCGACTTCACGCGTGCCGTCGGTCTCGATGCGCGCTTTTCCGCGGCTTATCGCAGCCGCGCTGAGGCCAAGATGGCGATCGAGCGCTACGAGGAGGCGATCGAGGACTTCAGCCGGGCCATCGCCTTCGAGCCGCGCAATGCCGAGATCTATGCCTTGCGCGGCGCCGCTTACCTGGAGGCCGACAACGCTGCCTCCGCCATCAAGGACCTCGCCAAGGCCATCGAGCTTGCCCCCAACGTCGCCGCGTTCTATGCCGCGCGCGGGCTCGCCTATGCCAAGGCCGAAGCCTACGAGGAGGCGCTCAACGATCTCGGCCGCGCCATCGAGCTCGAACCGCGCTTGCCCAGGGCCTACGCCTACCGCGCCTGGACCTATCGCCAGCAGCAGCAGGCGGAGCTCGCCGTGAAGGACGCCGAGCGGGCACTCAAGCTCGACGACAAGTGCTCCGAGGCCTACTGGGCGCGGGGCGAGATCAACGAGGGGCTGGGACGCGCCGAGCTGGCGGTGGCGGACCTGCGCAAGGCCCTCACCCTCGATCCACGCCTCAAGGCAGCCAGCCAGGCGCTGCAGCGCCTCGGCGTCAGCGTGCGCCCGAGCGAGGCCGAGGTGGCCGATGCCGGCTTCGAACAATGGCGGGTATTCCGCAGCGGCCGACAGTACACCGCCACCAACGACGAGTTCCCGCGGCTGCGGGTCAACCTGGAGATGGTGGGACGCGGGCAGCCGCGCATCCTTGAGTGGGATGTGAAGAAGCCGCCGTTCCAAGGCATCGCCGTGCTGCGCTTCCATGCCGGCGTGGTCGATGGACCCAAGGGTCCGGAGGAGGTGGAGCAGGCCGCCGTCATCGACCTGCAGTCGGGCTCGGTGGTGTCCGTGGAGGTGCAGCGGCAGGGCGAGAAGCTGGCGCAGTGGACCTGGGACGACGGCAAGCTCGTGGTTGCCTCGGCCGACGGGATCACCGACGAGTTCCAGCTGCGGCAGGGCAAGCCCAAGGAGCCGCCGCCGCAGGCGCAAGCCAACCGCACGGCCGAGCAGCGCGTGCGCCGGCCGCGCTCGCTGTTTGAGCTGCTGTTCGGCTTCTGAGGGCACGCCCGAGCGCGAGACATCGGACTTTGCGGGGTCGCTCCCAAGCCGGGCGGGGTTAACCCAACGCGCTGGCAAGCATTTAAGCATTCGACAGCGGCGCTAAGCCCAGAGATAATCTGCTGTCACGTCCGCACGTTGCGTCGTCGGGGAAAGTCGTCATGAGAACGCTTGCCGGCTCGGTCGCGCTGGCAGTCTTGCTGGTCGGCAGGCCGCTTGCCGCACCCGACGCGGCCGACGCCGAGGGCGAGCGCGAGGCGGCATCGGCGCCACCGGCGGCGGCCGCCGGGGCCGGGGCTGCGGCGCCCGTGCCGCGGATCATGGCTGCAGTCGGCAGCGACGTGGTCGCCGCTCCCCCGCCTGCCAGCGCGTTGGCGGCCCCTCCGCCCCCGCCCATCACGCTCGTTCTCAACGCTGACCTCGGCGCCCAGCGCCTCACCGTCATCGAGAATGGCAAGACCAAATACACATGGGCGATTTCGTCCGGCCGCCGCGGCTTTGCCACAGCCACCGGCACGTTCCAGCCGCAGTGGGCCTCGAAGGTGTGGCATTCGCACCAGTACGAATATGCTCCCATGCCGAACGCGGTGTTCTTCCATCGCGGCACGGCCTTCCACGGCACCAGCGCCGTCGGACTGCTCGGGCAGCCGGCTTCCCACGGCTGCGTGCGCCTGGCCCCCGGCAATGCGGCGGCGCTGTTCAAACTCGTACACAAGCACGGCTTCGCCGCCACCAAGGTCGTGGTGCGCGGCGGCTCGCGAAGGCAGCAGTTAAACAGTGCGCGCCGCGCCGGGCGGGCCGAGGCGGCGGGGCGCGCGCTCGCAAGCGAGGGAGCTCGTGTGAGCCGCGCCTCGCAGCGCCGACGATCTTACTGGGAGGACTAAAACTCTTCTGGCGCCCTTGCGGCCCCCCAAGCGTGCCTTGCCGCAAGCGCCCGGGCCCTCGAGAAGAGGGCAGCCGCGCCACCCACACTTTCGCCGAGGACCTTCCTTGTGTATTGCTCTTTTGATCGCCCTTCCTCGATGAGTGCCGAGCATGCCCAAAAGCACCTGTGACGGCTGCCGCGCCTCTGGGCTGGTTGCTGCCTTCGCGCTGCTGGCGCTGGGCTCGGGCTGCGATCAGGGCAACTCGACCCAGGCGCAGCCGCAGCCGAAAGCCGCCCCCCCGGCCGTGGCCGTGAGCCAACCCGCTGCGCGCGAGATCGTCGAATGGGACGAGTACACCGGCCGCTTCGACGCCGTCGAGACAGTGGAGATGCGCGCGCGCGTCTCTGGTCATCTGACCGAGGTGCTTTTCAAGGATGGGCAGCGGGTCAAGCAGGGCGACGTCCTGTTCGTGATCGACCGGCGCCCGTTCGAGCGCGCCCTCGAGCAGGCGCAGGCGGAGCTCTTCGCCGCCAACACCAAGGTGGAGAACGCCAATCTCGACATCATCCGCGGCAAGCCGCTGGTGGAGCGCAAGATCATTTCCGATAAGACCTTCGATGATCGCATGTCGATCGTGCGCGATGCCCAAGCCGCCGTGAAGGTGGCGGAGGCAAGGGTGCGGTCGGCCGAGCTCGACCTATCGTTCACGCGCATCGCATCGCCCATCACCGGCCGCATCAGCCGCACGCTGGTGACGGCGGGCAACTGGATCAGTGCCGGGTCGGTCAGCGGCGCCACGCTGCTCACCACCATCGTCAGCGAGGATCCGATCTACATCTACTTCGACGTCAGCGAGAACAACTACATCAAGTACAGGCGCCTGGCCGAGCGCGGCGTGGCCGCGGGCGCCGCCGAGGTCGGCGCCCCGGTGGAGATCGGCTTGCCCGACGAACGCGGCTTCCCGCACAAAGCGCGCCTGGATTTTCTCGACAACCGGCTCGATCAGGGCACCGCCACGCTGCGGGCTCGCGCCGTGATCGCCAACCCGGCCGGGCTGTTCTCGCCCGGCCTCTTTGCGCGCGTGCGCGTCACCGGCACGGCCCCTTACGCGGCGGTGCTGCTCCCCGACGAGGCCATCGGCACCGACCAAACCAACAAGTTCATCTACGCCGTCGGCGCGGACGGCATCGTGACGCGCCGCAACGTCAAGCTCGGACCCATGCACGAGGGCATGCGTGTCGTGCGCGAGGGCGTCGCCGCCGAGGACTGGGTGATCGTGCGCGGCCTGCAGCGCGCCCGTCCCGGCGGCAAGGTGACCCCCCAACGCCAGATGCCGGCGCCGGCCGCAGCGCCGGCCGGGCGGCCCATCGCGAAGGCACAGGAATGACGCGCGGCGTTGTGCCCCTCCTGTCGGGAGGACACCCATGAGGATCAGCCGCTTCTTCATCGAGCGTCCGATCTTCGCGGCCGTGGTGTCGCTCGTCATCACCATCATCGGTGGCATCGGCTACTTCGGCCTCGGCGTCACCCAGCTGCCGGAGATCATCCCGCCGACCATCACGGTCTATACGAGCTTTCCTGGCGCCAGCGCCCAGACGGTGGCCGACACGGTGGCCGCGCCCATTGAACAGGAGGTCAACGGCGTCGAGGGCATGATTTACATGGCCTCACAGTCGACCAGCGACGGCAACTTGTCCCTGACGGTCACCTTCGACGTCGGCACCGACATCGACAAGGCGCAGGTGCTGGTGCAAAACCGCGTGAGCGCCGCCGAGCGCCGCCTGCCCGACGAGGTGCGCCGCAACGGCCTCACAGTGCGCAAGCGCTCGCCCGACCTCTTGCTCGCCATCCACCTGCTCTCTCCCGACAAGACCTACGACGAGACCTACATCTCCAACTACGGCCTGCTCAACGTGCGCGACAAGCTGATGCGGCTCTATGGCGTCGCCGACGTGTCGCTCTATGGCGTTCGCGAGTACTCGATGCGGGTGTGGCTCGACCCGGAGCGCATCGCGCTGCGCGGATTGACGGCCGAGCAGGTGCTTGATGCGTTGCGCGCGCAAAACGTGCAGGTGGCCGGCGGCGCGCTGGGCGAGCCGCCGGTCGACTACCACGGCGCGTTCCAGGTGCCGCTGCAGATGAAGGGGCGCCTCAGGAACGCCGACGAGTTCGAGGACATCATCGTCAAGATGGGCAGCGACGGCCGCGTCGTGCGCATCAAGGACATCGGCCGTGTGGAGCTCGGCGCACTCGACTACTCGACCCAGGGCTACGCCGACAGATATCCGGCGATCATCTTCATTGTCGACCAGCTGCCAGGCTCCAACGCCGTGCTCGCCACCCAGGGCATCAAGAACGCCATGGCCGAAATGGCGAAGAGCTTCCCCCGGGGGCTCGAGTACCGCATCACCTATAATCCCACGGAGTTCGTCGAGGTCTCGATCAAGAAGCTCTACGGCACCATCATGGAGGCGACCATCCTGGTCGTGCTGGTGGTGCTGCTGTTCCTCAAGACCTGGCGCGCGACGCTGATCCCGGTGGTGGCCATCCCCGTGTCGCTAATCGGCACCTTCACCGTGATGCAGGCCTTCGGCTTCTCGCTCAACATGCTGACCCTGTTCGGGCTGGTGCTGGCGGTCGGCATCGTCGTCGACGACGCCATCGTCGTGGTGGAGAACGTCGAGCGCAAACTAAAGGGTGGATCGTCGCCGCTCGAGGCCTCGCGCGTCTCCATGGACGAGGTCGGCACCGCACTCATCGCCATCGCCCTGGTGCTGATGGCCGTGTTCGTGCCGACCGCCTTCATCGGCGGCATCACCGGCATGTTTTACCGGCAATTCGCCATCACCATCGCCACGGCGACCGCCATCTCGCTGCTCCTGTCGCTGACACTCAGTCCGGCCCTGTGCGCGCTGCTGTTTCGCCCGCATGCCTCCGGCCACGGCCGATCCTCGGTGCTGACGCGGGCGGTGGGCGCCTTCTTCGGCGGCTTCGATAGGGCTTTCGACGCCCTGGCGCGCGCCTATGCCGGCCTGGTGCGACGGCTGGCGCGCGCCTGGATCGGCGTGCTGGTGTGCTACGTCGCGCTCATGCTGTTTGCCGGCTGGTTCGTCAACCGCCTGCCGACGGGCTTCATCCCGAGCCTCGATCGGGCGATCCTGATCATCTCGCTGCAGCTGCCGCCGGGCGCCTCGCTGGCACGCACCGACGCGGTGCTGCAGCAGGCGACCGAACTCGTATTGTCCACGCCGGGCATCAAGTATTCCAACGGCTTTACCGGCCGCAATGGCGCCACCTTCACCTTCGCCACCAACGCCGCGCTGATGTTCCTCGTGCTCGACGATTTCGAGGAGCGCCACCAGCTCGGGCAGGCCATCGACAGCATCGCCCAGGAGGTGCGGCGCAAGCTGGCAAACATCGAGGAGGCGCAGGCCTTCGTATTCATCCCGCCGCCGGTGCGCGGCATGGGCGCGGCGGCCGGGTTCTCGATGCGACTGCAAGACACGCTGGGCATGGACCCGACGGAGTTCGCGCGCATTGCCCAGGAGTTCGTCGCCGAGGCCAACCGCACGCCCGGCATTGCCAACACGTTCACCACCTTCCAGGCCTCCACGCCGCAGGTCTGGGTCGACGTCGATCGCGATAAGGCGCAAATGCTGAAGGTGCCGGTGACCAGCATCTTCGAGGCCATGCGCGTGTTCATGGGCTCGGCCTACGTCAACGACTTCAACATGTTTGGCCGCACGTACCGCGTGACGGCACAGGCCGAGGGCGACTATCGCCTGGATGCCGAGAGCGTGGCCAAGATCCGCGTGCGCTCCAGCGATGGGGCGATGGTACCGCTGGGCAGTCTCGTCACCTTCAGGGAGATCGTGGGCCCTGAGCGGGTGCCGCGCTACAACCTGTTCCCTTCCGCCGAGGTCAACGGGGTGGCGCAGCCGGGCGTGAGCTCGGGCCAGGCGCTGGACATCATGCGCGAGCTCTCCCGCGATAAGCTGCCCCCGGGTATCACCTTCGAATGGACGGATCTCTCCTACCAGGAGGCCAAGGTCGGCCGCACCGGCTATTACATCTTCGTCCTCAGCGTGGTGTTCGTGTTCCTGGCGCTTGCTGCGCAGTACGAAAGCTGGTCGCTGCCGCTCGCCATCATGCTGATCGTGCCCATGTGCCTATTCTCGGCCGGCTTCGGCGTGTGGCTGCACGGGCGCGACATCAACATCCTGACCCAGATCGGCTTCGTCGTGCTGATCGGGCTCGCGGCCAAGAATGCGATCCTGATCGTGGAATTCGCGCGCCAGCTCGAGGAGCAGGGCATGGAGCGCGTGTCGGCGGCGGTCGAGGCCTGCCGGCTCAGGCTGCGGCCGATCCTGATGACCTCGCTCGCCTTCACGCTCGGCGTGATCCCGCTCTACCTCGCCGTCGGTGCGGGTGCGGAGATGCGCATTGCGCTCGGCACCGCCGTATTCTGGGGCATGATCGGCGTGACCCTGTTCGGTCTCATATTCACCCCGGTGTTCTACGTGGTGATCCGCCGCGTCGTCGGCGGGAAACTGGCGCCGACGGGCGCCGCCGTGGGGCCGACGCCGCAGCCGGCCGAGTGATGCCAGCGTTCATCTTGCCTCCGGCGGCTGGACGGCACCGGGCTCCCATGGCGCCGGCGTCAGCTTGCCTGGACGGCGCGGTGCACCACGGTGAGATCGAAAGAAGCGGCGAGCAGGGCTTTGGTGTAGGAGGCCTTGGGATTGCGAAAAATCTCCTCCGATGGGCCTTCCTCGACCACCTTGCCGGCCTTCAGCACCACCACGTAGTTGGAAAGGGCGCGCACCACCTTGAGGTCGTGGCTGATGAACAGATAGGCGAGGCCGTGGCGCCGCTGCAAATCGCGCAAGAGGTCGACGATCTGTGCCTGCACCGACATGTCGAGCGCACTGGTGGGCTCATCGAGCAGCACGAACTTGGGCTCCAGCACCATGGCACGCGCGATGGCGATGCGCTGACGCTGGCCCCCCGAGAATTCGTGCGCGTAGCGGTCGAGCGCGTGGGGGTCGAGCCCGACCTCCTTCAAGGCGGCCATCACCCGCATGCGGCGCGCGTGGTAGCTCATGCCGGGATTCTGGATGATGAGCCCTTCCTCGATGATCTGGCCCACCGAGAGGCGCGGCGACAGCGAACCGTAGGGATCCTGGAAGACCACCTGCATCTCCCGCCGCAACGGGCGCATCTGGCGCGAGTCGAGGCAGTCGATGCGCTTGCCGACGTAGGCGATTTGCCCTTGCGAGGAGACGAGGCGCAACAGTGCCAGCCCGAGCGTGGTCTTGCCGGAACCCGACTCGCCCACGACGCCGACGGTCTCACCCCCGCGTAGCTCGAGCGACAATCCGTCGACGGCCTTCACGTAGTCGACGGTGCGGCGCATGAGGCCGCGCTTGATGGGAAACCAGACGCGCAGGTCCTTGGTCTCGAGCACGACCGGTGCGTCAGGTGAGGGCTGCGGTGGCTTGCCCTTGGGCTCGGCCGACATGAGGTGCCGGGTGTAGGGATGCTGGGGCTTCTCGAACACGTCGGCGGTGCGGCCCTGCTCGACGATCGCGCCCTTGCTCATCACGTAGACGCGGTCGGCCATGCGGCGCACGACACCCAGATCGTGGGTGATCAGCAGCATCGCCATGCCGAGCTCGCGCTGCAGCCCCTTCAGAAGCTCCAGGATCTGCGCCTGAATGGTGACGTCGAGCGCGGTGGTGGGCTCGTCGGCGATCAGCAAGTCGGGCTCGTTCGCCAGCGCCATGGCGATCATCACCCGTTGCCGCTGCCCACCGGAGAGCTGGTGCGGGTAGGCATTGAGGCGCCGCTCCGGATTGTCGAGGCCCACCTTGCGCAAGAGCTCGATCACGCGCATCCGCACCTTGGCGTCGTCGAGACGATGGTGCAGCTTCATGACTTCGCCGACCTGCTTCAGGATCGTGTGCAGCGGGTTGAGCGAGGTCATCGGCTCCTGGAACACGATCGAGATCTTGTCGCCGCGAATGTCGCGCATGGTATCGCCGGAGGCCTTGAGCAAGTCCTTGCCGCCGAACAGGATCGCGCCGGAAGGATGGGATGCCGACAGGTAATTCAGAAGCCGCATGATCGACAGCGCCGAGACCGTCTTGCCCGAGCCCGATTCGCCCACCAGCGCCACGATCTCCCCCTTGGCCACGCTGAAGGAGACATGGCTGACGGCGTCCACCGACGTGGGACCGGCGGCAAACCGCACCGAGAGGTCGCGAACTTCGACGAGGGGGGCGATGGCATCCATTGCGCGCCCTCACTTGTAGGTCTTGCGCGGGTCGAGCGCGTCGCGCACGCCCTCGCCGATGAAGATGAGCAGGCTCAACAGGCCGGCGATGGAGATGAAGGCGGTGAGCCCCAGCCAGGGTGCCTGCAGGTTGGCCTTGCCCTGGGCCAGCAGCTCGCCGAGCGATGCAGACCCTGGCGGCAAACCGAGACCGAGGAAGTCGAGCGCGGTCAGCGCCGTGATCGACCCCGACAACTTGAAGGGCAGGAACGTGAGCGTCGCCACCATGGCGTTGGGCAACAGGTGCTTGAACATGATCTTGGCGTCGGAGAGGCCGAGGGCGCGTGCCGCCATGATGTATTCGAAGTTGCGGCCGCGCAGGAACTCGGCGCGCACCACGCCCACGAGGTAGACCCAGTGGAACAGCAGCAGCACGCCGAGCAGGGTCCAGAAGCCGGGTACCAGCACCGAGGAGATGATGATGAGCACGAACAGGGAGGGGATCGAGGACCAGATCTCGAGGAAGCGCTGGAAGACGAGATCGACCCGCCCGCCGAAATAGCCCTGCGCGGCGCCGGCCGTGACGCCGATGATGGAGGACAGAACGGTGAGCAGCAGCCCGAACAGAACCGACACGCGGAAGCCATAGATCAGGCGCGCGAGGACGTCGCGGCCCTGGTCGTCGGTGCCGAGCCAGTTGCGGTTGCCGATGGCCATGTAGCGCGCCATGTGGTCGGCGGGCGCATCGCAGAACTTGGCGCTGGTGGACCACGGCGGCGGCCCGGGGAAGCCCAAGCACTGACCGCTCGCATTCTTGATGCGCGGATAGTCCTTGTTGATGGATTGGTAGGAGTAGCTGATGGGTGGCCAGATGGCCCAACCGTTCTTCTGCATTTCCTCAAGGATCACCGAATCCTTGTAATCGGTGACGGCCAGAAAGCCGCCGAACTTCGATTCCGGATAATCGACCAGCGCCGGAAACAGCAGCTCGCCCTTGTAGTAGGCGACGATCGGCTTGTCGTTGGCAATGAACTCGCCAAACAGGCTGACGATGAAGAGCGTGAGGAAGATCCACAAGCTCCAGTAACCGCGCCGGTTGGCCTTGAAGTTGCGCCAACGCCGGCGGTTGAGCGGGGAGAGCGAGAAGCCGCCCAGAAAACCGCGGGAGGGCACCCTCGGCCGACCGATCTCTTTGGTGGGCAGCGCCTCGCCGGGCTCGACGGGATCGCCCACGCGGATGACAGGCTTGTCCTCGATGCGGGTATCCAAGGGCCTCAGACCTCCCGCGTCTCAAAGTCGATGCGCGGATCGACCAGCGTGTAGATGAAGTCGGAGATCAGGTTAACAACGAGGCCGAGCAGCGCAAAAATGTAGAGCGTGGCAAAGACGACGGGATAGTCGCGATTGATCACGCTTTCGAAGCTCAGGAGCCCGAGGCCATCGAGGGAGAAAATTGTCTCGATCAGCAGGGAGCCCGAGAAAAATGCGTGGATGAAGGCGCCGGGGAAGCCGGCGATGATCAAGAGCATGGCATTGCGGAACACGTGGCCATAGAGGACCTGGCGCTGCGCCAGCCCCTTCGCCTGCGCCGTCATCACGTACTGCTTGCGGATCTCGTCCAAGAAGGAATTGCGCGTCAGGAAGGTCATGGTCGTGAAGGCGCCGAGCGACATGGCAATCAGCGGCAGGGTAAGGTGCCAGAAGTAGTCGGCGAGCTTGCCGAGCAAGGACATCTGGCTCCAGCCCTCGGAGGTGAGCCCGCGCGAGGGAAACCACTGGAAGAACGAGCCGCCCGCAAACATTACCAACAGGAACACGGCCACCAGGAAGCCGGGGATGGCATAGCCGATCACCAACAGGCCCGAAGTCCAGGTATCAAACCGCTCGCCGTCGTGCACCGCCTTGCGGATGCCGAGCGGGATGGAAATCAGGTAGGTGATGAGCGTCATCCAGATGCCGAGCGAGACGGAGACGGGCAGCTTCTCCTTGATG
>Ga0306920_100000320_pt1 | contig 55521 bp, 49 predicted proteins | sample flu12Cox44000170_FD_204666 | JGI IMG/M metagenome (GOLD analysis project Ga0306920, IMG submission 204666) | Lab enrichment of tropical soil microbial communities from Luquillo Experimental Forest, Puerto Rico - flux4day.12C.oxic.44.000.170 (v2)... | ecosystem: Environmental > Terrestrial >... | reverse complement strand
CGTTTGGCAGTAGTACGGGGATTACCGGAAAAGCCGGCTCGCGCGCCTGACGATCCAGCGCCAGATCGCGCTCGCGCTGCTGCCACCGTCCTAGGCCATAGCGACCAATCAGAACTGCAACTGCGCCACAACTATTAAGCGCAGTTGCAAGCCGGTCCACCCACGACAAGCCCGGTGTCAGATACCATCGATCCAGAAAAACGCGGCAACCCCGCTCCTGCAGCGCGCGCGCGATTTGTTCGACCTCGGCGCGGTCCTGCCAGTGATAACTGAAAAATACGTCGTGCGCTGAAGAAGTCGCCCCCACAGGCCCCTTATAGCGCTGCCGGCCGGTCAGCTCAAAGGTGGCTCATTTCCGTTTGTGCACTTAGAGATAGTTGCAGGAGAAGCAGAGAGGCTGATAGAGCACAGATTCTTTGGAGGCCATCTGTGAGTGTCATATCTCAAAAATGTCAGTAACACACTCGGCGACGGGGTTGCTGCATGATTTGTCATCTCGACCAAGCGAGCAAGGCCTCAGCCGACGCGAGCGCGTGAGAGATCAACGCGAAGCGACGAGAAATAAAGGGCAAAATCGCTCCGCGTAGATCCCTCGACCCGGCCTTGCGTCGCGCGGCCGGCTCGGGATGACAGACAGAGAGCTCGCCTCGGTGTTACCGTGATTTTTGAGACTGGACACTAGTCTAGAGCAGGGGTCCGAAGGCCGCGTAAGTTCTCGAGCGCCCACGATGCCGCCTCAATCCAAGCACTTTTCGAGGCTGACTTTCTGTCGCCAACAGAGCCCAAGCGGCTGTGTAATCTCCTCAGGTCAGGCCGTTCGCAATCGTCTGTCGAGCAGCTCTTTGATCACGACAGCCTGGTTGTGCTCCTGGTCCTTGGCGCTATAGACGAGGGTCAAGGTTCCACTGCGGGCCATCCTGAGCAATTCGGCCAACAACGGCGCCGCTTTTGGACGCCCGAGTTCGACCAGGTAACGCCTGCGAAATTCCTGCCATCGTGCAGCATCATGGCCGAAGAATTTCCGTAGTTCGTTACTGGGGCCGAGCTCGCGCATCCACTCCTCTACCTGCGCGTCTTCCTTTTTGACGCCCCGAGGCCAGAGGCGATCGACTAATATTCGGGAGCCGTCAGCGCGGCTTGGAGGATCATAGGCTCGCTTAATGGCGATCATCATCGATCTCCGGAGCAACTCTCTCTGCCCTCAGATCGGAATCGCCGCATCCAGTTCAGCCGGGGTAAAGGGATGACCTTCGCTGATCAGCGCGCGGGCTTTTTCGACCTTTTCCCAGACATTCCACAGTACAACCCCTCGGACCGTTCCGTCACGCAGGTAGTACACGATTCCTTCGCGGAACGGCTCCTTCCACTTGCTCACTGTTTGCAAGCGGGGGTCGAGCTCGCCGATTGCCTCGTAACCCAATTCGAAGAGGTCTGAGTAAAAGAACGGCAAGTGGGTATAAGGCTCCGACGCACCCGCCATGTTGCGCCCGGCAGCGCGGCCCATCGTGTTTGCATTGTCTTCGTGCTCAACCCGCAACCGCTTGTTCAGTGCGGGACTGAAAAACCGTGCAACATCCCCGGCCGCGTAGATGTCGGTCGTCGTGCGCAGGAATTCATCGACCACGATTCCGTCGGATACTTCCAAATTCGCCTTCTTGGCGAGGTCGACGTTTGGAACGATTCCGATGCCGGCGATGACCCCATCGACCGTTATTGCCTCACGATCGGAAACGTGGACACGGAAGCGGTTGCCATTTTGGTCCAAGCCGTCGACGCTCTTGCCGGTCAGGACTTCGACACCTTTCTCCCGATAGTAATTAGTGATTGCCTCCGACAGATCGGCGGGAAGGGCGAGCGCCCCGATCCCGGTTTCCGGAAATACCATGACGACATGCTTGCCGTTCATGGTTAGGGCTGCCGCGATTTCCGAGCCGATGAAACCACCTCCGATGACCGCGAATCGGTCTCCTTCCCCGGTCAAAGCGCGGAGCCGTCGGTAATCGTCAAGGTTTCGAAAATAGATAATCGAGTCTTGGCCGAACGGCAGCCGCCGAGGCAAGCCGCCGGTGGCGAGCAGGAGTTTGTCATACGAGTAGACGCCGGCGCCGTCATCCACTACCTGGTGTTGTGCCACGTCAATCCGCGCCGCCGTCGTTCCCAGGTGGAACTTGACGCCAGCGACATCCGCGGTCTTCCGCCAGATGCTCTCCAGGTCTTTTCCCTTCCACAGGGCCTTGGAGAGTGGGGGCCGGTCGTACGGGCTAACAGTCTCGGCGCTGATTAGTCCGATTGAGCCGGCGCTGTCCAGCTCCCGAATCCCGCGAACGGCGGAATCCGCGGTCATCCCCCCACCGACAATCAGGTATTTGTAACGTTCCATACGCTGCCTCTGAACGGTTTTTTTCGACCAAACGCGCGACCTTTCTTTTGCTGAAGGGCTCTCACGAAGACGGGACACACAAAACAGTGCCACGGACCGGATAGCCGCAGGCGGTTCTTCTCTCTCTATTTTGAGCGCCTCTAAAGCACGAACTCAAGTTATTGCAGCGCGACCGGCCGGGTCAGCTCGACTGTCTTTGGTCTCGCACAAATTCTTCAGGATTGAGCGCGGCACCGGTCGTACAGTAATTGACGAAACCCTTAGTACAGCTCATTATCGGCGCGACGACCTTTTGTGACCCAGCCCCGCACTCTACCCATTCGGGGCCGACTAATTGGCGGCATTCCTTGATGCCTTCCACGCCGGAATGCCTGGCGAGGAGTAGGATGATGCTCAGTCCTTATCGCGTCCTCGATCTAACCGATGAAGGTGCCATGATCTGTGGGCAGATTCTGGGTGACCTGGGCGCGGATACGATCCTCGTTGAACCCTCCGCAGGCGCGCAGGCACGCCGGATTGGGCCTTTTGTCGACGATCTACCCGACATTAATCGAAGCCTCAATTTCTGGTCGCTCAACCGAAACAAGCGTTCAATCACCCTCGACCTCAATACTTCTTTCGGCAGGGAGAACTTGCTCCGGCTGGCGAAGATATCCGATTTTCTCATCGAGTCTTTCGCGCCTGGTTATCTGGATAGCCTTGGCCTTGGCTACGAGTCGTTGGCTGAGATCAACCCTGCCCTCATCATGATTTCGATTACCCCGTTCGGGCAGCAAGGGGCGAAGGGCAACTGGGCGGCGACCGACCTGACCGTGACCGCGGCCTCAGGTGTGCTTTTCATGACCGGCGATGAGGATCGGCCGCCAGTGCACGTGTCGATTCCCCAGGCTTACCTCAATGCTGGCGCCGAAGCGGCGGTGGGTGCGCTCATTGCGCTACGGGCGCGCGAACGCGACGGGTTAGGACAGCATATCGATGTCTCGGCACAAACCGCGATGATGATGACAACCGCCTTCATGCTGCTGGCGCCCGGCTGGAATGACCATCCGACGGAACGCGTCGGAGGGGGGATGAAACAGGGTCCCCTCCGGTTGCGGTTCGTCTTTCCGTGCAAGGATGGCCATATGAACGTCACCTTCCTTTTCGGCACCGTCTTTGGCCCGAGTACGTGCCGGCTGTTCGAATGGATTTACGAGGACGGCTTCTGTGACGAGGCGACCCGAGACAAGGACTGGTCTGCGTTCGGCCTTCGCCTTATGAATGGGGAAGAAACGCTCCAGGAATTCGCCCGCTGCACCGAGTGCTTGGAGCGCTTCACACTTAGCCATACCAAGGCCGAACTTACCGAGGGAGCGACCCGCCGAAAGATCCTGATGGTTCCGGTCAGCAACGTCGAAGACTTGCTCCAATCAGAGCAGCTTAAGGCACGCGAGTTCTGGACGAAGATTGAACATCCCGAGCTGGGCCGCCAGGTAACCTATCCCGGATCGTTCGCCAAATTAAGCCAGGCTCCAATTCAGTACCGGCGACGACCGCCGTTGTTGGGAGAACATACGCAGGAGGTCCTCGGTGAATCATCGCTACCTGTGCGGTTCGTCCCGAGGCCGGACGGCACTTTCCTGCCCGCATTGCAGGGATTGAACGTGCTCGATTTTACCTGGATATACGCGGGACCAGCCTCCACACGTTACCTGGCGGATTATGGCGCGACCGTGATTCGGATCGAGAGCGTGAAAAAGATCGACGCGACACGAACGGTTGCACCTTTTAAGGACGGGCATGCGGGGATCGAGCGCTCCGCAATTTATTGCAACCTTAATGTCGGCAAGTACGGGCTCTCACTCAACCTCTCGGTACCCGGGGCGCGCGAGGTCGCAATGCGCCTGATGAACTGGGCCGACGTGGTGATTGAGAACTTCTCACCGAAGGCGATGCGCGCCTGGGGGATGGACTATGATTCGCTGCGTAAAATTAAGCCCGAGCTGATCATGCTGAGCACCTGTCTCAACGGCCAGACCGGCCCGGATAGAATGCTGGCCGGTTACGGCAACATGGGCGCCTGCATGGCCGGCTTCGGCGAGCTGACCGGCTGGCCCGACCGCCCACCTGCCGCTCCCTTTTCTGCGTATACCGACTTCACTTCACCAAAGTTCATTACCGCAACTCTGTTGGCCGCCCTAGACCACAAGCGGCGGACCGGGCAGGGTCAGTATATCGACGTTTCGCAGGTCGAAGCACCGATTCATCTGCTGGCGCGTGCGTTCCTGGATTACACGGTGAACGGCCGCATCCAAACCCGGATGGGTAACGCGCTGCGAGACTATGCTCCTACCGGAGTCTACCCGTGTGCGGGCACAGACCGTTGGGTAGCGCTTGCGGCGCCGACCGACGCAGTCTGGCGAGCACTGTGCAGCGCATCCGGCCGCGGCTGGAGCGAAGATCCTCGTTTCGTCACCGCTATCGCTCGGCTCGAGAACCGCGCGGCACTAGACGAGGCAATCGGTTCATGGACTGCCGGTTTTGAGCCCGCCACGTTAGAGGAGCTCCTACAGCCCGTCGGCGTACCGGTTCATCGGGTATCGACCAGCTTCGATGCATTGGCCGATCCTCAACTCGAAGCTCGCCGCCACATTATCTCGATCGAACATGCCCGCCTCGGTCCAGTACCGGTCGAGACTTCGCGGATGCGCTTCTCGCGGACACCGGCGGTTGTCGGGTGGGCCGCTCCTGAAATCGGCCAACATAACGACCACGTTCTGCGCGAGTTGCTGGGGTTAACCGACCAGGAAATCAGCCGGCTGGTCAGCGATGAAGCCCTGGAATAGCCTGCCGACAAGCCGTATGGAGATCGCGTGGCGGGCCTGAAGAACCCGCCGGCAATATCTGGTGGATCGCGACACACATCGCGGACGTGCAGCACTAGAGAAGCCCGCGGTTCTCATGCGACCCAGCCCCTCCGTGCACTATCCAAAGAGCCTGTCTCGGATGGGAATCGCGTTAGTCTTGATCTAAGTCGCCGGAAAACTCCTTCCGGCAGTTTTCGCTGAACTACGCGCAGGTTTGTCCTTCCGGATCATAAAAATCGCCGCCACAATGCTCGGAGAAACCGGCGGTGGGCAGCACCGGCCATGCATGCCTCTTTGCCGCCTCGCTAAGGTTAAGCTTCCGTGCAAGTCCTGCGAGTGAGGGTCTGAGATGGATCGCAAAAGCAGATTTTTAATCTGGTCAGGGTTGATAATTCTTGTGCTTGTCGGGATTGCTTATTCGGCCGGCCACGTGAACCCGGTGCAGGACTATTTGATCCGCCGCGTCGCGCGTCAGAGACTCCGTGCCACGCATAACGATCTGCTTGCGCTCAACCAGATCAGTGTCGTGCTGTGCGGAACCGGCGTTCCAGCCCCCGACCGAGACCGCGCTTCGGCATGTACGGCAGTATTCGTAGCCGGCCAATTTTTTCTGGTGGATGTGGGCCCGAGCTCCGCACGCAATGTTGGCGCGTTTGGCTTGCCGGTGGCTCGGCTGACAGGTGTCCTTCTCACACATTTCCATTCGGACCATATCGGCGACCTCGGGGAAATAAATACGCAGAGCTGGATGGCGGGGCGCGCTCGTCCGTTGCCGGTCTACGGACCGCCAGGCGTAGAGAGCGTGGTCGATGGTTTCATTCGCGCCTACACTCTCGATCGGGGATATCGGATAGCAACCGTCCCACTCCTTTCGGCGCCAGCCTGGATAATGGAAGCACACGCCGTCTCGGTCGGGGGTCGTACGGGGCAGCCAGAAGCGGCAACAGTGCTTGAACGCAATGGTCTTAAAATTGTTGCGTTTACGGTTGACCACGCGCCGGTGGTGCCCGCGTATGGTTATCGGTTCGACTATCTCGGTCGATCAATCGTCATCAGCGGCGACACCGCCGCATCGGCCAATTTGATTCGCGTCGCCTCTGGTGCCGATTTGTTGGTTCACGAGGCGCAAGCCAAACACATGATTAGGATCATCCAGCAAGTGGCTAGCGAGCAGCACAATACGTTGATCGAGCAAACACTCGCCGGTATTCAGCGCTACCACAGTTCGCCGATCGATGCCGCCAAGGTTGCCAATCGCGCAAACGTTAAGCTGCTTGTCATGAGCCATCTGGCGCCGCCGCCCACGAACTTGCTGGGACAGTGGGCTTTCCTGCGTGAGGTGTCTCAGGTTAGGCCCAACGGGGTTGAGCTGGGGTATGACGGCATGCTGATTACACTCCGCGTGGACTCAAACGAAATACGGTTCAGCCGACTCAACTAGCTAGGCAACAAGCCAACTCGGTCCTGCTCTCTTTTTGCTCAACAGTGGAATGCGTGAGTGCCGGACCACTAATGGTGTAGACTATTTCGGTGGAGAAAGAGGAAGCCGCCAAGCTACTCTCGATCGAGGGATATCAGGTTCGCGTGACCCACGCGGACAAGCTCTACTTTTCCAGGCAGACAAAAATCTCGAAACTCGACATCCTTCGCTATTACCTGGCGGTGGCGCCGGGCGCTCTCGGTGGCATCCGGGATCGTCCGCTCGTTCTCAAACGGTTCGTTGACGGCGCCGAAGGTGAGGCGTTTTATCAGAAGCGAGCGCCCAGCAAGCGCCCTCCGTGGCTGCGCACCATAACGCTCGCATTCCCTTCGGGTCGTACTGCGGAAGAGATCGTAGTCGACAATGCCGCAGGGCTCGCGTGGATCGTCAATTTGGGCTGCATCGAGTTACACCCCCACCCTGTACGCTCCGGAGATCTCGACCACCCGGATGAGTTGCGGGTCGATCTCGATCCATGTCCCGGCATCGGTTGGGCAGATGTGCGTCTTGTCGCCCTCGAGGTGAAGTCGTTTTTGGAGGAGATGGGGCTTCGCGGCTGGCCCAAAACCAGCGGTTCGCGAGGAATGCACATCAATGTGCGGATCCAACCGCGCTGGACCTTCAACGAGGTGCGCCGCGCCGCCCTGGCGCTGTCGCGCGCCATTGAGCGACGCGCACCCGCCCTCGCCACCTCGAAATGGTGGAAGGAGGAGCGTCATGGGGTGTTTCTCGACTACAACCAGAACGCGAAAGACCGGACCACATGCTCTGCGTATTCGGTGCGTCCGCTTCCCGACGCCCGTGTGTCAACGCCGCTTCACTGGCACGAGGTTCCCGATTGTGAGCCGGCCGACTTTACTGTTTTCACGGTTCCGAAACGTTTCGCTGAGCTCGGCGATCCGCATGCAAACATCGATGCGGCGCCGGGTTCGCTCGAAAAATTGCTCGAACTCGCGGCGCGTGACGAGGCTGCGGGCTTGGCCGACGCGCCCTGGCCTCCGCACTTTCGAAAAATGGGGGGTGAAGAGCGGCGGGTTGCGCCTTCGCGCGCCAAATCTGGCGTGAAGAGGCCGCGCACGAAAATGCCACTCGTAGTGGTGGCCAATTCTCCCAGCAGGAACGCCGCGCTCGCGGGTCTCGAAGCGTGGCAGCGCAAGCACTCTGAGGCAGCCAGCCTTCTCACCGCGGATGACATCCTGGTCGACTCCATGCGAGGCAGGTCAAGCACATGGACCCGCATCCGAGTAAACCTCCGCCATGTGCCCGAAGAACTGCGACCCTTGCGAGAACCTCCCGACCCGGATGACGATCCTACGCGAGAGTGGCGCACAAAGCGCGCGTCAAAGCGGGATGCATGAGCACGTTTGGCCAGGCTCAGCGACCGCGGGCGAAAATTTCAATCAACTCTTGTGGTGGAACCACTTCCAGCTGAGCATAGGTGCAGTCGCCCGGTTTCTTGTCGGAGCGCCATCGTCGAAACTGCGCCGTGTGACGGAAGCGGGCGCCTTGCATATGCTCATAAGCAACTTCCACCACGAGCTCGGGCCGCAGTGGCTCCCAGGACAGGTCCTTGCCCTGACTCCAGCGGCTCTGGCCTCCCGGCATCCGATGCCCGGCGTCGCCGCCTTCAGGTCCGTGCTCTGCCCAGAGTTTCCAGGGATGATCGGCCAACGCGTCGCGGCGATAAGGCGCGAGGTATTCTACCAGCTCACGGCGCTTCTTTTCAGTGAAACTCGCGCAGACTCCAACGTGGTGCAACGTCCCCGAACCGTCGAAAAGGCCCAGCAGCAGCGAGCCAACGGCGGTGTGCCTGCCGTTCTTGTGCCATCGAAAACCGGCAACAACGCAATCGCAATCGCGCTCGTGCTTGATCTTGAACATTACGCGCTTGCCAGGCTCGTAAGCACTTAGCCCCGGCTTTGCCATGACCCCGTCGAGACCTGCCCCTTCGAAGCGGCGAAACCAATCCGCCGCGACCCTCGATTCGCTGGTTGCTGGAGTCAAATGGATCGGTGGCGCCGCGGACGAAAGTAGCGATTCTAGCTCCCGGCGCCGGTTTTGGAACGGTTCGCAGTGCAAATCCCGATCAGCCTCGCAAAGCAGGTCAAAGAACACGATCGATGCCGGGCTTTGCTGCGATAGGAGCCTCACGCGCGACGCTGCCGGATGTATACGTAGCTGCAGGGCCTCGAAGTCGAGCTCACCATTCTGGGCCACAACGATTTCCCCATCGAGTACGCAACGCACAGGCAACTGTTCCCGCAAGGGCTCAAGTAACTCAGGAAAATAGCGGTTCAGCGATTTTTCGTCGCGGCTCTGGACCAGGACCTCGTCTCCGTCGCGGAAGACCAATGCCCGAAACCCATCCCACTTCGGCTCGAAGATCCATGCTTCACCAGTCGGTATTTCGGCAATGCGCTTGGAGAGCATCGGCAGGATCGGCGGGTTCAAGGGAAGATTCACGCATCTGATTGTAATATCGCAGGGGTGCGGTCCGCGACCCGCCTGGCCGTGGACGAAGGCATTGATTAATCAGTTTCAAACGTGCTTCACGGCTGTGATGGGCAGGCTCGGGCACTGCCGCGCAAACGGCTCACGCTCGGACAACTGCTACGTCAGGGCAAGTCGGTGTGGTTGCGAACGGCGACGCGTTTTATCCAAGGCGCGGTGCCGGTGCCGATGGCTGCCACGAAATGTCCGCGCATGGGCCGAATCGCGGCAGGCGGGCTTGGCACTGAACCGTCGCCGTCGACACTTATTAAAACTGGTTCAGGCTGCATCGCATTAGAGCCCGGTGTCAGTTGTATAACGTAAGGCTTCGGTCCAAGGATCAACACCGGCGCTACGACTGCCTGAGCGTTCAGATCGTTGGAATATCGTTCGATTACCCGTTGCACATAATTATGCGTTTCCAGGTATGGTGGCATGCCACCATACCTTTCCACCGCCCCGGGTCCTGCGTTATATGCGGCCAGCAAAGCCGGTAATCCCCGAAGGTTAGAATTGTTGGCGAATCGATTGCGCAGATAATCAAGAAAATCGGCGGCGCCGATTACGCTCGCAACTGGATTGAAGGGATCGAGTACGGAGAAAGCGCTGGCCGTGGCCGGCATCAATTGCATGAGTCCCAGCGCTCCCTTGGGTGAAACACTCAGAGGGTCGCCGCCGGATTCGACCTCGGCCATCGCTTCAAGCAGATTGGGGTCGATGTTGTGCATCCGGCCGACTACGGCAAATAGAGCCTTCAGGTCAGGCTGACCAGGGATAGAATGGGCTGCGGCAGCTGCCGCCGTAAAAAAGATCAGCAGGATTGGCAGGGCTCTTCTGAACCCCAAAGGCGCAGCTTTTCCAGCCCAGGACAAATGTGCCCGCATGATCGGATTCTATAGTAGTCGACCCGGCAGCGAAGCGAAATATCTCGGCCACTGGCATTTAGACCGAGAAGCGTCGACATGGCCGGTCGACCACCTTTGGAATATGAGAAACCCCACTGGCCTATGCCGGAAGCCTGCTGATATTTCGTTGGTTACCTCAACCATGTTAAACGATGACTATAGCTGCTTGGTTTTTCGCAAGGATTTGCACTAAACAGATCATACGGCTTTGCGATGCGAGGTCGCGATGAATCTTAAAGATGCGGTGGCTGTAATCACCGGCGGGGGCTCGGGACTGGGCGAAGCAACTGCGCGCGAATTTGCGAACGGCGGAGCTCGTATCGTAATACTCGATTTGCCGAATTCACCCGGAGCGAAAGTCGCGGAGTCATTGGGCGAGAAAGCAATGTTCGGCGCGGCCGACATAGTTGCCAGCGACGCCGTCGCGAATGTGCTTTCTGCGGCGGTCGCACGATTCGGCACGGTCCATATCGCGGTGAACTGTGCTGGTATTGGACGCGCTCAACGCACAATCAGCAGAGAAGGTCCGCACTCGCTCGACCTCTTCAGCAAAGTTGTTCAAGTCAACCTGATTGGCACATTCAACGTGATTCGGCTCGCAGCGGATCGGATGGCGAAAAACTCGCCTAATAGTGACGGCGAGCGCGGCGTCATCATTAACACAGCGTCGATCGCTGCATTCGACGGTCAGATCGGACAAGCGGCCTATTCTGCATCGAAAGGCGGCGTTGTCGGAATGACGCTTCCTGTCGCGCGCGACCTGGCGTCGGTTGGGATTCGTGTGTGCACGATCGCGCCCGGGACCTTTGATACGCCGATGTTGGCCCTATTGTCGGCGAACGCGCGCACGGCGCTCAGCGCGCAGATTCCATTCCCGTCGCGGCTCGGGCGGCCGGCCGAGTACGCCGCACTCGCGCGGCACATCGTCGAGAATGCGATGCTCAACGGCGTGACCATCCGACTCGACGGTGCGCTCCGGATGGCACCGCGCTAAAACGCCTCATCAATCGAACCGCCGGAGTGAAGCGCTCGTAGCTGAAGTGTTGGATTCGTCGAGATCGAACACCCGAATCCCTTGCAAAAATCGAAACCACCGACCGACGACTCCACTTCGGATAAAAATGATAGTGACTGAAGCGGCCCACGGCTCTCGCCGCAAGTAAGGATCGGGAATAACGCGGGAACTGCCGTTCACAAAAGAAAAATGGGAGCTTGACGTGGATTTCAAGTACCCGCCTGAAGCCGAAGAATTCCGCAAGGAAATACGTGCCTGGCTCGAAGTCAACGCGCCAAAGCACAGGCATCCGCCTCACGACACCATCACAGTCGCCAGCGACGAGGAATGGGAGGCGCGCAAGGCCTGGTACCGCCAGCTTCATTCCGGGGGATGGATCGGGATCGCGTGGCCGCGCGAGTACGGCGGCCGCGACGCTGATGTGATGCAGGCGGTGGTTTTTCATGAGGAGTTGGCCCGCTGCAACGCCCAGGTGCCTTACATCGGCGCCGGGTTGGCCTTGGCCGGACCGACGTTAATTCAATGGGGCACGGAGGCGCAGAAAAAGACATTCATTCCAAAAATTCTTTCAGGCGAGGACACCTGGTGCCAGGGCTACTCGGAACCGAACGCGGGGTCCGACCTGACCTCGCTGCGCACGTTGGCGATCGAAGAAGGGGATTACTTCGTCGTCAACGGCTCTAAAATCTGGACTTCGCAGGCCCATCGTACCGACTGGATGTTTCTGCTGTGCCGTACCGACCCAACCCAGGCCGGCAGTCGCGGCCTGTCCTACATCCTGGTCGATATGAAAACCCCCGGTATAACCACACGTCCGATGGTGGAGATCAATGGCCAGGTCAGCTTCAACCAGGTCTTCTTCGACAACGTGCGGGTGCCGAAGGAAAACCTTGTTGGGAAAAAGAATGACGGCTGGCGCGTCGCGACGACGACACTCGCGTTCGAGCGTAACTTCGGTGGCCGCCAGTATCCCAACCTGGTGCGCGACTTGGCGCGGATGGCCCGCGAAGTCAAGCTCAACGGCGCTCCGGCATGGGAGAGCAGCGCAGTGCGCCAGAAGATCGCGGCCTTTGCCTGCGAAGCCGAAGCTATCAAGTACAACGCGTTTCGCGGCATCACGCGACGTCTTAAGGGGCAACCGCCCGGGCCAGAAAGTTCCACGCTCAAGCTTTCGGGTACCGAGTTGAACTTGCGCATCCAGATGTTCGCGATGGAGCTGCTCGGGCCGTACGCACAGCTTGACCGCGGCGAACCGCTCGCGGTGGGCAGCGGCAAATGGCTGGAGCGGGCAATCACGGCGCGCGGCGGCACCATCGCCGGAGGCAGCAATCAGATCCAGCGCAATATCATTGGCGAGCGCGTGCTCAAGCTGCCCCGCTGAATCAGTTCCTGCAACTGCAAAGGGAGAACCAAATGCCCGACCTAAAATCAGCGCCCTACAAGCTAGTCGATGCTTTCCTCCAGGTGCCGCCCCTGGCGGGAAAAAAGCCTGTGCGTCAGCTCGATCCGAACATCGACAAATGGTTCAAACCGGGCGAGCAGGTCAGACAAGGATTTACCCTGGACGACCTGGTGCGGGACATGGATGCCGCTGGCGTGGAGCGCGGCGTGATGACAGCCGGTGTGATGCGACTGGCTCGTAGTCCCTACTCGGCTGGCCAGGAGATTTCGGATGAGACTTACGAAAAAATCTGCGTCCGCGTGTCTGAGATGCTCCAGCAGTACCCGGGCCGCTTTCATGCCTGCTTCGGGCTGGATCCGACCGGAATGATGCGCGCGGTGCGATGGCTGGTGCGCGCAGTCAATGAATTCGGTTTCCGCTCGGCCTGGATCATGCCGTCGCTGGTTGGTCTGCCGCCTAATCACGCCTGCTACTATCCGATCTACGCCAAGTGCGTGGAGCTGGGAATTCCGATCAAAATCAATGTCGGCGTGCCTGGACCACTGCGGCCGGCGTCGATGCAGCATCCGATGGCCCTGGACGAAGTGCTGCTGGCATTTCCGGAGCTTACGGTGGTCGGATGCCATCTGGGACATCCCTGGATCAGCGAAATCGTGGCGCTGCTGCAAAAGCATCGCAACTTTTACTTGATCACTTCGGCTTGGGCGCCCAAGTATATTCCCGCCGAATTGTGGAATCTGGCCAACAAGCGCGGACCCGATCGCCTCATGTGGGCCAGCGATCATCCGTTGATCTCGCTCGAGCGCTGCGCGCGCGAAGGCTGGGAAGTGCCGCTAAACGATGATTCGCGCCGCGGCTATTTGCGGGAGAACGTGCTGAAGGTGTTCAAGTTTGATTGAGGCAGGCTACGCTGTATCATAATGTTACATTTTATGATTTCACTTATTTTTCAAGAAATAGTATATTCAATCGACAATGAAGAAGCTCGATACGATCGCTCGATACAATCCTGTTTTGAAATGTCCTGCAGCGTCTTTCTTAAAATGCAATTAAAGTTCAAAACTTACGCAGATTCATCATTGTAGCTCTATCATGAAAGTTCGGGCGGCAGTATTCACTTTCAGCCTCCTGTTGGCTAGTGCGGCGATGGGACAAGAACCTCTGCGACCGCTGCCGGCGATCCGGTCGCAATGTCCGAACGGGTATTCTCATCAGGGCCAATTCTGCATTCCCTATCCATATAAGGACGTTGAAAACGCAGACAGTGCGCATCACACGCGATCTAGCCGTGAGCCAATACCTGCCGAAAATAATCAGTGTCCGGCCGGCTACTCACATCAGCCGCCGTGGTGCATCCCTTATCCATACACTCGCTGATTCTGTAGCGTGTTTGAGACATAAGGAGCAGCGACCACTATGGGCCAACGGTTCCGAAACCAATGAGTTCGGCAAGTAGTGAAAACACGGGAACGCTTGACACTAAAATTGGCCCTGATTATTCAAGAGCACAATAGGCCTGGCCGATGAACCGCATCTTCAATCAAACCAGTCTGGCGCGAGTCTGGAGAGCTACCCAAGGTGAGAACCTTGGCCTTATCACGGCTTTTCGCAATGACCGGTCGGAACATGAGAACCAATCACTGAAGGTTGATCTATTCAATGCGATTCAACTGCCGCAATGGGGTCTTACTTATATTGAAACTAAGCGCCATTTCGTAGATAACAGCAAGCCAACCGAGACTTTGTTCATCGTTATTAGCGATGAAGAAGATGGGGGTCGGCTGCTTGGGTTTCTCCGGAAGGCGGCCATCTGTTTCGGGCAGGACGTGTTTATCTTCAACTCACAGCTTCACAGGGTCGGTGACAAGCGAAACATTCAGGAGGTCGGTCCCTATCATCCTGATCGGATGGATGAGTACTTCAACATTCTCATTCCGCCCCAAGGCTTCTACATGGTCGAGCGGATAAAGTTTCTGAAGGGCTGGACTTTCTTTAGCTTCATGGCTGCTCATAAGAAGACTGGCGGTCATCCGGTCAAGGAAGAATATTAGATCTCGCATCGGGTCTTTGTGACGGTCGTTCAGAGAGGTGCAACAACGGGACCGGCTGGGGGAGTGGACTGGATTGAATGCGTGAGACCCTCATCAATCATTTTCCCGCTATGTAAGACCGTGACCGTGCGGGCCATCATTTAACAACTGCATGGTCCATCATTTGGGAATGTTACACTGCTATTCGAAGACTGGGCTGGCATCCCGGCTCATTTCCTCCGATAATGTCTCATTCGTCTCCGAGTAGAGTAGGTCCTCTCGCCGCGATTGTGGGTGCGCTCCTGCTATTTGTCGGCACCTGGATGCATCCGATGGCTGCGGACCCCAATGTCCCGGTTGCCGCCTTTACCGAATACTCTGCCGCCCACCACTGGGTGGCCAGCCACTTGATGCAACTCGTCGGCATGCTCTTAATGAGCGCCGCCTTGATCTTGCTTTTGCGTCGGCTCTTTGATGGCCCTGCTGCCGAACTGGCCGCTCTCGCAACCGCAGGAGTGATCACAAGCCTCGCCGCCGCTGCAGCGCTCCAGGCGGTTGATGGCGTCGCCTTAAAAGTAATGGTCGATAGCTGGGCAACTGCACCCGCTTCGGCTAAACTGCTGTTCCTCCAAACCGCGTTCGCCGTTCGGCAAATCGAGATCGGTCTTGCCAGTATCACGAGTTTACTTTTCGGTCTTACTGTGTCGCTGTACGGCGGGGCGCAATGCCTCGATGGGCGCTTCCCCCGATGGATCGGTGCAGTAGCCTTCGCTGGCGGTGTTCCCGCCGCAATCGCTGGCGTTGCAATCGCCTTTACGGGATTCTCCACTCTCGCGATGGGACTCAATTTGCCCGGGGGGTCGCTGCTCATCCTGCTGATGCTTCTGGTTGGCGTCTATGGCTGGCGGCATTCGATATTTTAGGCTCATCGATTACCTCCCTACGCCAGTTCATTAATTGCCGATCCAGAAACAGTGGCTATTCATTCCCGCCGCCGTTCACGCAGGTACCAGGGCACATTGATGATCACGATTCGGCGCGTTCCCTGCGTCAGCAGACGAACCGCGAGAATCCGTGCACGTTGATTATGAAGGAAATATTGGTACCATTGGCGTTCGACGAGCTCCGGCAACAGTATTGCGATCGTGCGGTCGGGGTTGTTCCGCTCGATTTCCAAGACATGGTCGATGATCGGCTGCACCACGAATCGAAACGGTGATTTAAGCACCGTCAACCGCGGGACCGTCTGCTTAGCCTTGTGCGCCGGCTCTTCCACGCGGGCCGGCCAAATCGCTTTGAGCGAGTTGGTACTGTCTTCGCTTTCGATATGCAGCACTTCGACCTCGCGCGATAGCGTGAGCGCGAACCGCAAAGCGTTCCTGGCGATCGAACTCCACTCGATGATCGGCACTATTACGATGGGTTGCTGCAAATTATCGAGTTTCAGATTGCCAGGTGCCCCAATTTCTCGTTCGATTCTCCGATAATGGCGGGCGATCGCGAGCATCAGGACAACCAGTGACGGCACCAGCAACACCACTATCCAGGCGCCGGCCATGAACTTGACTGTACCTACAATCGCAACTGTGACGGCAGTGGCAGTTGCGCCTAACCCGTTCACCGCCAGGCTGAAGAGCGCACCCCGCTCTTCGCTCTTCAGCCAATGCGCGACCATCCCGCTCTGCGACAGAGTGAAGGCGAGAAAGGCGCCGACTGCGAACAGCGGAATCAGCCGGTCGGTAACGCCGTCGAAGACGAGCAGCAGGATTCCGGATAGCATCGCGAGGAGCCAGATGCCCTCAGAATACACCAGCCGCCGCCCCTGGTTGGCGAACGAGCGAGGCAATAGCCATCCTCGGCAACGGCACGGCATAGTCTCGGGAAGTCGGCAAACGAAGTGTTCGCTGACAAACACAGCACCAGCAGAATCGAAGTGATGCTTACCCAGTAGAAGACTCCCCGGCCGGCGACCGCGCCGATCAATTGCGATAAAACACTTTGGTAGCGTGATGTCCCCGGTTCGGTTGCCCCAATATGGTAGGCATTCGCCAAGTATGCGATACCGAGCAGAAGCACCATCAGGATTACTATTATGACCGTGAGGCTCCTGCGCGCGGCTGTTACTACCGGTTCGCGAAACGCCTGAACGCCGTTGCTGACTGCCTCGACGCCTGTCATCGCGGTGCAGCCGCTTGCGAAGGCGCGTAACAGCACCCACGCGCCTAAGGTTTCGGTGACCTTGCCTAGATGCGGAGGGGAAACCACGGGTTGTGGATGCCCACCCGAGGAAATCGCGACAATCAGGCCCCAAAATATAATCGTGCAGAGGCTCAGAATGAAGGCGCAAGTGGGCAGCATGAACAGCGTGCCTGCCTCGCCGATGCCCCGCAAATTCACTAACGTCAGCAGAGTCAGAATGACGAGACATAGCGACAACGTATAGGGCTGGAGGAATGGTGCGGCTGAGATCAATGCGCCGACGCCTGCTGATATCCCGACTGCAACATTCAACACATAGTCCGTCATCAGGGCGGCAGCGGCAAGAATACCGGCGTTGGTACCGAGGTTTTCCCGCGCGACCGTATAGGAACCGCCCCCGTTGGGATACGCCGCAATGGTCTGTCGGTAGCTGACGAAGACCACGCCAAGGAGAACCACGATGGCCACTGTGATTGGAAGGATGAAGGCCAGCCCCGCAGCACCGAGCGGCAGCAGCACGGTCAGTGCCGCCTCGGGTCCATATGCGGCGGAGCTAAGAGCGTCGAGTCCGAAAGTAGCTACGCCGGCGGCTGAGCCGATGCGCTGTGTGCCAGCTTCGCTGGAGGCGAGCGGGCGTCCAAGAATCGTATCGATCACTGACATTGTGCGGGCGACCTTGAGTACGTGGACCGCGGCGGAGCCGTTTGTGACATCAGTGCTAGTTATATTCGCGGATACGCCGACTCAGCATGAGAACAGTGAGGAACTCCTTGGCCGAAACTATCGTCCCCAGAAGAAATCATATGCTTCTTGAAGCTCGTGCTTAAGAACGTGCCAGCGCGCTATTTTTGATCAATCACTGCCGCGACTAGTGCCGGCGTCTGCGCTCTGAGCCAGAGTACGACGCTGGTGTCGTGCTCTCGTCGCGTAGCGCTAACGGGTTAGCGTCGGTCTTTGCGCCGACCAGTCGCCCCTGGGCATACTTGTGGGAGTCTTGGCGAAATCGTTTAGTTGCCGGACTGGCTCCTAAGGTGTCCTCACCCCCTGACCTGCGAAGGGATGCGGCCCGTGAGACCAGCGGGCCGCCCGCTCCGGGGCGTTCCGGTCCGCATCACTGCTTTAAATCTGTTAAACAAAATCGATGCAAAAACAGCACAGCCGGTCCTGGGGAAAGAGCAGAGTCTGGCACCCTGACTTGGAGCAAGCAGGCTCTGCTGCCAGGCTGGAGATTACTAGTGTTGAATTCGATGGTGCCAGACCTTGCTTTCATAGTTACTGCATTGCTACCGCGATTGTGACCAACAATTGCGACATCTAATAACTAGGCCAAGATAGTAGCGGCCGAGACTTTCAGCTCGTTGTTAACCTGCTTCACACCCTTTTCCATTTGTGCTACTTGCACAGCTCGCATTGCAACAGCTACCGTAGCAACCCTGCCCTGCAAAGTAACGATGCCAGCAGACGTGCTAACATGGATATCAGAATCTTTAGTAGCACGGTCCTCGTGTAATGCAGTCTTTACCTTAGCCGTAATCTCGGTGTCACGTACCGCCCTCACAGCCCCATGATAGACATGTTCGGCTGCACCCGCCGTATCGGATCCCGCGTGTTTCATCGATTGACCGGCGGCGTTCATCGAGTCGTTCGCCGTAGCAGCATTATCCGACTGCGCCGACGCCTGAAGTACCAATCCGAAGCTAAGGACCATTCATGGCACTAGCACTTACATGCAAATGGGAGTTTCATAGGGACCTCCTTGGTTGCCCTTATCGATACTTTCCTCTGCTCACTAAGGCGGTTATCGGTGACCTTGCCCCACGTCCGGTCGATCTCAGCGGGAAGCTATTTGAGTGACCGCTTTGTCCGACCACCGCTCGTTGCGTACTTATGCTACCGCGTGAGTTGTCTCGCGTACAATTACTTAAGGCACAGGCAAAAGGCATGCCGCTTTCAGGCTATTTCCAGAGCACGAATTTCGTCGCTTCTACTCGGAGAGATGGATCTCGTTCTCTGAGCACTAGGAAAGATTTACATGTTAAGCGAATTCTGCGTAAGCCCCAAGACCTCGTATTCTGGAGAGAGAGCACTAGTTTCCCTTCATCCGGTTATTCCGAGATCCAACTATATTGGGCTGACAATATTCTGCTTGTCCTAGCAAAATCGAGGAGGATGGCGCCTATTTAGCCTAAAAGCATTAGTCGAGCATCGACCTCAATAAGGCAAGGGCATTGTAATGAGACATGTTCGCGGTCAGAACAATAGACAATAAGCGCGCAATGCAACGTTGTACTTGAACGGCATCTGAATTGCTCAATCGTGTGCGGCTCTTCCGGAAGGAGCGTGTTTTGACAAATGCAGAGCGGCTGGAGGATCGGCGGCCTCAAACAAGAGATGCTGGTTGAGTGACCCTTCGGCCATCTCAGCAGTGGAGGCTGGGATAATATAACCAGGCTGCGCGGCGCGAGCCTCGACGTACTGCCCGCCTTCACAGGCACGTGCCGCCATCTGCAAGTCAGCCAAGGCCTTATCAGCAACCGGCACTCTCAGAACGATTTCCCGGCTGACCTCATCTTCCGCGCGAGCCAAAGTCACATCACGCAGTTCGAGTAATGAGAGCGCAGAATTGAGACCGATATCCAGCGGATCGAATGCCGTACGCAGATCAACTGAGTAGCGATTATCGGTTGCCTCAAGCACCTGATGCCCATCCCGCGTCGATACTAATTGTACCTTCACCGCGACATCCCATGTAGCAATCAACAAGGCGTAATAAGCATCGTAATGCTATACTTCACCATAGGCGACGGTATCCGCGTCGAGCCATTGGCCAAGCTGTTGTGGTGGCACCGCCAACAGTTTCTTCCAATTGTCGATTCCATGGTCTTGCAGAACCGTGTCGATTACCGGCATCGGCACGATAGTGAATTCGCGCTCCGCCATCTGGCCCGTGAATGACCGGCGCAGCCGATTAGCATATGTCCAGGCCCACTGTTCCCTCTGCTGCTCATTGCGATGCGTTAGCGCGATCTTGTTTACTCGGAATTGGGCATTGCTGCGAGCAACGAACGGGAGTACAGCGATCCGCTCGGGGCGGATTCTCGGCATAATCCGCGGCCAGTTTGAGAGAGACCCTACCCGGATCGACCTCCACCAGGTGGTCAAGCCAGGTCTTACGGCCGTGAAGTGCAACGCTCTGCTGAGGTTGAAAGAATGGCCGTGAGTCGTAATTCGCGTCCGTTGCTGAACAACCGGCCATCGACATCAAAACTATGATCAAAACGATCATGACACTACGAGCCGACATTGGCTCTGTCAGGTGGATTGAGTGACAGTCAGGCGCTGCGAATGCGCTCCGGCGCTCATTTCGGGCTTGCTGTCGCGGCTGGCACATTAAAGACAGCAATGATCCTGCCATATCGGAAGGCTGCTCCCCGGTATATCGAGAGATAAATTCTGCTAGCAAACAATTGCTTGAGAACTACTGGCGACCACGTTGGTCTGTTGCCCGGCGTGGCTCGGACAGAATGCAGGGACATGGACAATGTAAAATTTGTTTCGTGCCGAGCACGTGGGCAAACACGCTGCTAGCACATCGCTAGGCCGAAGGGTATTCCCGGCTAACGGCAAGCGAAAGCATCAAAAGTCTCTAAAAACCTCTCCGCCTCACCGCCGGAGCGCGCCTCGCATTTTCAGGCCGCGTTGTAAGCAGGATTCCCCTCGACGACCGGAGAGGTTAATGCTTCGTGACTCAATCTGGCTGAGCGGATACTGGAAGTCGGCAGAGAAAGAGGGGAATAGGGAATCAGGGAAAAGGGACAATATCGGCCAGACGGTCCAACAAGGCCTGCTTGTATTCGTTCTGGGGAGGATAGGGGAAGCAAAAAGGAACGGCCCGAGGCGGTGGCGGTAGATGCCCGCGATCGCGATAGACGTCGACCGGGAGCTTGTCGGAACCCAGGTGGAACATGGCGCGATAGCCTAACCCGGCACCCAACGTATTGATTAGCTCACCGGGCTTAATCACGCGGGCGCGCCGGAGACCCCGGGCGCCGATCGACTTGAACGAGTAAAATTGGCGCTTGGCCCACTTGTGGCCCCAGTAGAGCTGTTCGACGGTCATCTTGTGCGGCCGAAAAACGACATCTTCGCCGCTGTAGTAAGTCCAATCCGTCGTCAGCAGGCGGCCGGAGGCCTGGAACTCTTTATATAGCGGTGTGCCGGGGTAAGGTGTGAGAATGCGCCAAATGGCGCCGCACAATCCCATGCGATTACCCCACTCGACGGTGCGCTCGAAGCTGTAGACATCATCGTGGTCGAGGCCAACCACGAAGCCGGCATGGACGTCGATGCCGCAGTCGTGGATGCGCGGGATCAGCTCCTCGTACATTTTTACGGTGTTCTGCTTGTTGACGGACTTCAGCGACTCCGAGTTGATCGACTCCAGACCCATAAACATGGCCGTGCACCCGCTTTCCGCCAGCGACTTCAGCAGGCCCGGATGGCGAGCCACATAGGTCGCGCTCATCTGGCTCATCCATTTCTTCCTGAGCGGCTTCACAGCCTCGCAGAGCTGTTCGGCATAGCGTGGCTCTGAGAGCAGGTCATCATCCCAGAACATGACAAATTCGCTGTCGATACCTTGCAGGATGCGGGCGACCTCAGTGGGGGATTTCTTGCGGTAACCATACTGGCCGGCGCCCAAAGCCAGGTGAATCGAACAGAAGGTGCAGCGGTAATTACAACCACGCGTTGCCGTCAGTGAAGCGCGAAAAGGGTAACCTTTTGGGTCAAGCAAATCCCAACGTGGCAAGCGCTGGTCCCAGCGGTCCACCATACCGGTTGCGCGGTAGAACTTCTCCAGCTTGCCTCGGTCGAAATCGTCCAGAAGGTGAAGGAGCACCGATTCCGCTTCTCCGACAACGACCGTGTCGGCGTGTAGAATTGACTCTTCCGGAAATACGGAAGGATGAATACCACCCAGGACCACTTTTGCGCCGCCTCGCCGGAACCGGCGGGCTACTTCATACGACTTGGCGGATACCGATGTAGTCACGGTTATGAGGACGAGGTCGTAGTCGCGTGCGAAGCAGAGTGGGCCGACCAGTTCATCCTGTATTTCGATATCCCATTTTTCCGGCGGCATCATGGCGGCCAGAGTCGGTAGGGTGAGATTGGGAAATCGAAAAACCTTCCAAACGTTATTCCATTTCTGTTCTTCAGGGTGGGCAATTATCAGGCCGGCCTTGTGTCTTTTCATTATCCGGACGTCTCTCACGCCGTCTTCAACTCACCGTTTAGAATTGAAGTTCTCATATAAAACCTGGGGACCTCGACCGGCAAGGTTTGATGAAATCATTTGATATGCCGGGCCTGGGGTCAATTGCTATTTTCGACAGTCAGCGCTGGGAAGCCTTAATGCCGGACGAGGCCCAGCGGGTTGGACTGCTTCCATAAAGTTAATATCACTCCGCTTTTCTATGTCGAAACTGTCGCGGATCTGTACAAGGAGATGCGGAAAGGCCGAACTCCTGAACAGGTGGTCGGGATCATCGCAGATGAGACGCCGGACCTCGGTATCGAGCTCAACGTCCCGCAGCCCTTTTCTGACTCCTTTCGGAAGTTTAGCCGGGTCGCTGAAGAGTGTGTTCGTGTTGGCTGGAAGTACTTGACGCGGCCGATAGATTTCGGATGGCGCGGCGCGCTGCGCGGCGGGAATCGAACACACGGGAACATCCGGCCTCCAAGAGTTGGAGCCGTGCCGTCCAAGCCGCCTTACCTCCTGCGATGATTTTGCGAGATGGAGAGTCCCTTCTAACCAGAGAAACCAATTCGGCGGCCGCAGGCACACATTCGTTGAGCGTGCACGAGACGCAGACCACATCAGGACGAAAGCGCTTGATGAAATCGCTGGCTTCCGAGAGCGACTTTCCTTCACCCAGGAAAACGGCAGCGGCGCCGTCCTGCCGTAAGGATTCAAGAACCATAAGCAGGCCCATGCTATGAAACTCCCCGGGCGCGCAAACGCCGATAATGCGTGGCCGCGGCGTTTTTTGGAAATTTCTCGAATTTGCCGCCGATTTCGACGATAACCTTACGTGTTGTGTCCACAATGAACCGCTGATTTTCCAGGCTGATGTGATCGGCCTCCCTCTCGCTTCCCATCAAGGCGATCGAGGGAGCTATGAAGTCGTCGAAGGTTGATTCGGAACCATGCTCGTCACAATACGTCATGGCCAATTCGCACGCTCCCACCTGATCAAGTTCCAAAAGCTTACGATAATACTCCCGGTACTCCTCGGTGGGCGTTTCCGCGGACAGCAATACGGACAGGAAACCTAACGGAGGAATGTAATCTCCCGCGACCTTCAAGCACGCGGCGAGGGGGGTTGCAAGCAACAGACCTGGAATCCCCCATAGCCATGCCCAGTATACTGCCGAAAATAGCAGAGCCATGGGCGAGACACCGATTCGCCGGCCGACTAAAAATGACTCGATCAAATGCGCCGTCGCTTGATCCAATACGACGAACAAACCGAGAATCTCCGCCGACTTAGTCCATCCGGGGAATATGGCAAGCGCGACTAAGGTGGGAAGAAAAGCGGAACAAAGTGCGCCAATATATGGAACGAACCGAAACAGAAACGCCAGACCGCCCCAAAACTCAGGATTCGGCAGACCCAAACCCCACGCCGTGACAGCCACAGCCACGCCGAAGCCGAAATTGAGCAACGAAGAATAGAGCAGGTAGCGGCCAACGGTATCAGTTGCAGTCTGCATGGCCTCAGCGGCAATTGTGATTCGTCCGCGCGCTGCAAGTCTGACAAGGCGGCCTCGCAAGTCCTGCCTCCCGTAAAGCAGAAAAAAAAGCAAGACTATTATGAGCAACCCTTTGCCGACGTTCGTAGCGATCGCAACTAGTTCGTTCACGATGTCATTGATTGTTGGTGACGCCGATTGCGTTTTCGGTGGGGTCGCTGATGTCTGCCTTTTCGGTTTCAGTTGGGTGTCTTCGAGTTGCCGCTGAATGTCGGCAACACCGGTCTCGATCTCTTGGAGCCAAGTCGGTGTGCTTCTTTCAATTGCCGCGAGCTTTGCACTGATAACGGTCGAATAGTCAGAAATCTGCGTCGCCACTGAAGTCAATTCTATGGTGAGGAAATAGCGAATTGCGGCGATTCCGGCGACCGCGGCGAACACTATCATAGCGGCGCTTACGAATCGGCCGGTGAATTGGTCCAGCCGGTTCGCGACGGGGCTAAAAATGACGGCGAGGATCGCTGCCATTGTTACGGGAAGCAGCAGATCTTTGGCAAGGTACAGGACAGCGCTAGCTACAACGATACCGAGAAACGGCCTGGTCGCACGTTCATTTTCGATGCGATCGTCACTACTCTCCACGGATTGAGTCCGCAACTCTTCCATGATGTCGCAGCGGGAATCGAAAGGCGCGCCTTAGCGAAAAGACGTGAATCGCGCTGCCCCTTTTGAAGCAGCGCGATTCCAGGATCGGGGGCCTTGCTCTTTTAAACCACATCCCCGAGCCAGTTTCCTGTCTGAGGCAATCGTCTCAGTGTCTAAGCCGACTGGGAATCTAGCCATTTTTCGATGGCTTCACGTCTCTCGCCAGTGCGCTCCTGAATCTTGCCTACCACCTTCTCCATATTGCCCTCCGCTTCCATCAGATCATCATCCGTCACCTTCGCCCACTTTCGTTTGATTTCGCCCTTGAGCTGATGCCATTTACCCTTCAACTTGTCGCTGTTCATTCCTTCCTCCATATTCGAACATGATTACTTAGCAACGTGCGCAAGCCATGTGCCAGCGACTCGATTGAAAGCCGAGTGATCCATAGTAGCCATAGGTTGGCGTAATTTTCTTTCATCTCATCGTCTGTGTTCGACGCTGTAGAAAGTCTACTTGGAAGCGGGTAGTAAATACTGGCTAATCTATTTCCGCCTCCTATGATCGACCCGAAAAAACCGTCGATAAAAGTCGTCCGCTAAGACGCTCGGCTGAGTCGCACACAAATCAAGTCCACGGCGAAATGCAACTTAAGCCGGCATCCTCAGACACGCTGTCAAAATCAGCCGACGGCAGGCGAACCGTTACCGGTAAAATCTACACCGTTCGTCGCCTTCCCCATGACGCTCCGGAGAGAAGCTTTAAATCTCGCCTTGTTTATCTGGCATGGCTTGTGCGTCTTGCTCTATTCTGGACCAGCCTCGGATTAGTGCCAGCGGCTGTGTCGCGGAGTCATCCTAAGAGTTCCAGCTTCGAGTATGAGCCTGCTGGTCCGGGTTAACGGGACTCACGCGCGAGCGACCTGCGACTCTCGTAATTTAGGTGGAGTGTACACATTATGAAGTCAGTTCACACAGCGCTTGTTATCTTGTTTTGTCTTGCTCTACTTGGCACGACCGGTTGCTTTAGTTATCACAGCACCAAGGAAGTCGCCGAACCGAGTGCTGCGACTCCGAACGAGACCTCGACGACTACTACTACGACGCGCTCGGATGACGGAACCGTCCAGCAACGCTCTATTACTACATATCCGAGCAATTGAGGTGTGGTTGTTGTCCCCAATGCAGCCTAATTATCAGGCGCAATACAACCCGACTTAGAAGGGGGACGTTGGACTTGCGCCTGCGTCTCGCGAGTTTCAGATCGCGCATTTCGATTTTGGTTTGCGATCGTCGACTGTTCACAAGAGGTCACTTATGCCAAACCCCAATCAGTTGTGCCCATGTGGATCAGGCAAGCTCTCCAAGGATTGCTGCGGAGAATCCGCCAAATAGTCTTCAGCTTGTGCTTTTGCCCCAGAAACCGTGGCTCCGGCTTCACCTGGCTGACCGCTCAAAGCAGCGAGCCCTGTCGAAGAACGCGAGGATAATCTGTTAGATAGTCAGCCACGAAATTGCGCGACACACGGCAGCTTCGACGAGCGATCTGCCAATCGCTTGCCGGCTTTGCGGCTTGGCATTCGTAGTTATCGATAGGGCCGACGCTTGGGGCGATTTGCTTTGCCACCAGCGGCACGCGTCGATTGTTGCACGGGTAGTGAAGCCCAGAGGTATCAGCGATTTCAACTCAGTCAAAGTTGCTGCGCCAGTCCTGCGGCCGAGAATGCTTATTTGTAGCGCTGTGACTGACACCATTCATTAGCGAAGTATTAGGAAATGCCGGAAGCTCAAACGTTAGAGCGAGCAGAGCGCGACGCGGAACAAAGAAAGGCTCCTTCGACTCAAGCGGGCGATTTCGTTCGCGAGGAAATTGAGCATATCCGAAAGGGCAAGCACGGCGCTCGTTCCGCCAAACAGGCGATCGCGATAGGGTTGTCGAAGGCGCGGCGTGCCGGAATTAAGTTGCCACCACCGAATTCGAAGCGCACGTCCGCCTCGACGCGCCGCAAAGCCAGACAGGATTTGGCCTCGGCGGGTAAGCGCAAAAAACCCTCGCGCAGGCGCTCACGCACAACCCTGGCAGCCTTGAAGCGAGAGCCTAAGCGGGCAGTTTCACGACGGTCCCTCTCACGGCAGGGACGCTCGTAGCTCGAAAGCTCGTTCAAGTGCCGCTCAGGAAGCCGCTCGCACGCGAAACCGGCGCTGACGTGGTGACCAAGTTGGGCTTCTCGGAGTCGCAGCAGCGCTTTGAAACGTCTTATCTAAGTCTCTTTGCCAGGCTCGCGACCACCATAATAAGTTCGGCTGGTTCAATCGGCTTGGGAACGTGCGTCTGATAACCCTCTGAGAGCACGCGCAACCGGTCTTGGGTCCTGGCGTAAGCCGTCAATGCCGCGGCGGGAATCGCTCCGCCGCTCTGGGAGCTGCGAGCACGTACGCGTCGGATAAGCTCATAGCCATCGGCTTCGGGCATCCCGATGTCAGCCACTAATACATCCGGTTGCCATTGGTCCAGGATCTCAAGCGCTTTGCTCACACTTTCCGCCGTTCTAGTCTCTGCCTGGGCTTGGGCGAGGATCGTAGAGGCAACTTCGCGCGCGCCCGCATCGTCGTCGACAACCAGGACCTTCAAATTCTGGAGGAGCGGCACGCTGGCCCGGGGTATGATTTCCTCACCCGCTGGAGAGAAATGACTTTCCTTGTCACTAGTACTGAGGGCGATCAGCGTCGGCAGTCTTAGAGTGAAACTGGCACCCTCTCCAGGACCTTTGCTATCGGCGCGCACCGTGCCCCCGTGAAGCTCGACCAGGAAGCGTACGATGGCCAGGCCCAGCCCTAACCCCGACCTTTGACGACTGGTGCCGGAATCGCCTTGACGAAATCGGTCAAACACGTACGGCAGAAGTTGTGGCTCAATGCCAATGCCACTATCGTTTACGACAACTTCAATGTGAGAGTTGATCCGCTGCAAGAGAATTTGAATGCGGCCATTTGTCGATGTGAACTTCACCGCATTGGAGAGCAGATTCCAAAAGACTTGCTTCAAGCGGGTCGAATCGCCCGCCAGAGGGCTCGCCGCAGGATCCAGTATGGTTTGCAAATGAATTTGCTTGGCCTCTATCGCGGGGCGCATCGTCTCGATCGCCCCTTGCAGCACATTGATAAGCTGCAAGGGACGTACATCAAGACGCAATCTTCCATTAATGATGCGCGCTACATCGAGTAGATCGCTGATGATCTTGTCTTGCGTTTGCGCAGCTCGCAGAATGGCTTCGACCGCCCGCTCGCTCTTCTCCTCATCTAGCTTGTCCGAACGCAGCAATGCCGCCCAGCCGACGATCGAATTCAGGGGATTGCGCAATTCGTGGGATACGGTCGCGAGAAAATCATCTTTGAGCCGGTTGGCCTCTTCCGCGGTTCGGCGGGCCGCCTCTTCGCGCGCCATGAACCGCTCGCGCTCCTGGTCTGCCCGCTTTCGTGCAGTGATATCACGAGCGACTTTTGAAGCACCAATGATTCGACCCCGGCCGTCCCTGATGGGCGAAGCGCTCAGGGAAATATTCAGTTTCCGCCCATCCTTGGCTTGCCGCACAGTCTCATAATGGTCGATCTTTTCGCCACGGCGAAGGTGAGCCAGGACGTCATCCTCTTCCGCGTGCAGCTCAGGCGGAATGATTAGGGTTATATGCTGACCGATAGCCTCCGCAGCGTTGTAACCGAACATCTGCTCGGCCCCGCGGTTCCACGAGGTGATGATGCCCTCCAGGGTCTTGTCAACGATCGCATCGTCCGAAGAATCAATGATCGCAGCAAGGCGTTCGCGCTCTTCATCCGCCTGCTTTCGTGCGGTGATATCGCGGGCGACTTGTGAAGCACCAATGATTCGACCACGGCCGTCTCTGATGGGCGAAACCGTCAGCAAGATATTCAGCTTCCGCCCATCCCTGGCTTGCCGCACAGTCTCATAATGGTCGATCTTTTCGCCGCGACGAAGGTGCGCCAGGACGTCATCCTCTTCCGCGTGCAGCTCAGGCGAAATGATCAGGGTTATATGCTGACCGATAGCCTCCGCAGCGCTGTAACCGAACATCTGCTCGGCCCCGCGGTTCCACGAGGTGATAATGCCTTGCAGGGTCTCGCTGAAAATGGGGTCGTCCGAGGAATCAACGATTGCCGCAAGCATTGCGGCAGCTCCATCAGCTTCGGATTCGGGGCGCATCATGAATATCTCACGCGGATAAAAACAGTTTACCGCACTCAGCGACGTAGCGAAGCGATATTATAATCCAGAGATGGATCAGTGGCTCTTCCATTGGGGTGAGGCCGGAATCAGGAGCCGCGCCCAACGCAAGAATTCAATCGTTCCGGCCTGTGCCAAGTGCGATTCTTGCGTGGGCGGCGCTTGTGCTTTCAACGACAGATTTCGGCATCACGGTCGGTGTCCTCCACACCCGAGAATACTTGCGCTTAATTTACACCTTTTAGCTGATGCAATTTTCTCCTAAAATCTGTCATTTCATTTTTTCCTCAATGTCCGAGTCATTCAGGACATGATCAGGCGTAAACGTTTAGTGCGCAGCTGGTGGATTGATGGTAGCCGGCTTGCATTTTCGACGCTTCAAAGGCTCGCTCTGCCAACAAACAGGCTCACCAACAACAAAACCAGGAAGACAAAAAACAGAATCCGAGCGATATCGGTGGCAGTTCCGGCTATTCCTCCAAAACCCAGTACACCAGCAATAATAGCAACCACCAAAAATACAAGAGCCCAAAATAACATGTGTGAAATCCTCCTCTTCGTTTGTTCAGAACCTTAACGCAATGTCCGTTCCGGTTTGGCGGAAAACTAGTCGTTAGGCTGGCATAGCCAGTTCGCACGAAAGAACATCTTCCATCTTGTTCGCTGAGACCCACGATTTACCAAATTCATCCATATTCTCTATATTATCGCTGGGTAAGATCCATCGGCATAGGCTTTCCGCTAGCGCGGCTGCTTTCGTGGATCCCGGCCGTTTCTGACGACCCAATGAGGCCGGTGGGTTTGAATCCATTCTGAAGATCGGAACTGGTGAATTGGTCAGCGGAATCAGCAGATGTGTGGACACTGACAGAAGTACAAAGTCCAAATAACTCACAGCATCCCGATGTCGTGAGAAGCATCAATACGAAGACGAAACAAACGAATTTAACCATCCTGGTTTCTCCTGTTAATACTTTAGACTACTTTTTGGCTAAGCATCACTCCAAAGTAGTTTGAAATCTGAGTGAGTTCAGATGACTGCATATATGCACTAGCTTTGACCGCACCAATTACGTGCTAAAGGAGCGCTCAGAGGTCGTCTGCGTTTACTTTCAAGCTCGGGCAGGTCGGAATATCATTCTGTTACGGCTCGAATGTCTTTCTGTCAAAGCGTGAGGATTATCTCGCACGGCACGGCCCTCTTGAGGTGGGTTCGATCTCGTCGGGCTACGAGCAGAAAAGATCCTCTTCAGAGTAGACGCGTCACTACTCTTCCACCTCCTTTGCCGCCATCAGAGGGTTTCGCCTTATCCACGTACTGGGTGTTACAAATTGCAATCCTCTTCTGGAATCGGCAGAAGCGGGAGTATGGCGTACCCGAACTGGCGACTCGCAGAAATTCCCCTCGCATGTACTCCTTCCAAGATTACACAAGCTCCGTGCCACACAACCTCGCAGGAATATGCCTGCCGATTCATTCTATAAGACTATATTTGGCGCAATTTCATTCGACTTGTGTAATCCTTTCGGCGCCACCGATGTAAAATCGTGGTACTTGCAGTCGCACGACTCAGCGTTCGCCGACGGTTCCTCGTTATCATCGGTTGGCCGGCCCAGTTCCATTGGAATCCTGAAGCGTCGACCGAATTGGTGGTGGCCCGGCCACAAGTGCACACCTGCCCGGGGCCGGTTTCAGAGCCACGGGCATTTAGCAGTTGTAAACGGGCGCCTGCTTGTGATGTTGTGTTCCCCGGTGGGGCCAGGCTGTTACGCGCCGCAGGGTAGGCGTAGTTCATAGCCACGGTCAACCTCGCCATCATCAATAATGGTGAACCTGGTGAGAAGAACATTCTCGATCAGCGCATTCTTGAGGGCCATGGCCTTGGCCCTGCTCTTCGCGATCGGGTACGCATGCTCCCGGCGGCAGGGTGGGGCAACAGCGACCAGCGGGGAGGTATCCACGTTAAGTCGCGCTACGGCTGGTAGCCAACCCTCACCCGGGGAGTTGGTCGCTCCACGCGGCGCTACGGTGACCGTGGTTCAGGGGCAGATTGTCTCAGTCGATCAGGAAAACAAGCTTGTTACGTTACAGGCTACTCGCGGCAAAAAGGTCATCCTTCACGTATTCAATCAGTACAGCCTGCTCGCGGCTAAGCCGGGCGAACCGTTCATTGCAAAGTTCTACGAAATCGCGAGTGTGCAGAAACTAGTGCCTGGGCAGTCGCCGTCCGCACAGTCACTGAGAGCAGGCATTGTTAATGCTGCTGCCGACCCAACAACAGGTGCCCTGTTCGCCAGCCAGTACCAATTCGCGGTTACTATCGACGCTATCGACAGGAATGACAAGACAATTTCGATCAAAGGCTTGGACGGAGCGGCCGAAGGGGTCGTTGTCGCGAATCCCGAAAGCCTTGACCAGGTGCACGTCGGTGAACAGATTGTCGTCACTTTAATCGATGTAGTCGCCCTTGCGCTCGACAAGGAGGGCGGCTCCGCGTAAGGAGCGCCCGGAGTTGAACCGCGCTTCCCACCAGATTCTAAATCACGGCGGCCGGAGCGAGACCTCAGGAAGAAGCACTGCCAGCTCTCAGGGTCGAGGTTGGTTTCCAAAAGACGGGCACGACTTAAGTCCATCATTCCCTGATGCTCGTGCACCTGATCGACGGCACGTATGAGCTCTTCCGCTGCTATTATGGCCTCCGTCGGCCCCGGGGGGCCAGGACCGGCACTTCGTGGCTGTCGTCGGTTTGCTGGGCAGCGACACAATACCAGCAGTCTCTGAAAGAAGCTCCGTTCGATGAGGCAGCTAATTCCATCAGCATTCTTGCCTTCTGCGTTTGCTGGAGAGTGCCGTCGGTGCAAGTCTGATCAAGATCCAAACGTCGAAGTTCGGGATGAGCAGGCTCTCCGAATTTCACGTGAAATTTACCGATTATCAAGCAGGGAGCTCCAACAAAATGGATGATCACCGCTCGCAGTTCGCTATCGGCGCTGATCAGCGCGGACCCGCGTCCGACGTCCAACCACACCTCGGATTGTTCACCCGATTGGCGGCCCGGATCCTTTGGCCAAAGCGGGAGGAGCCGGCCCCTGCGCATCTGGCCGACCAAGTAACGGTGCTCGGCATTCCGAATGGGCGCTTCTGGGCGGACTCCCAAGGGGAAGCATTGGTGGTCGAGGTGGAGCAAGCCCTGAAGCGGGAACATGCCGTGTTGCTGCAGGACGGACACTGGGAAGGGCGCTTTCCCGCGGCATATTTTCTAGCCGCTTCCGGGGGCAGCGACGACGGCTGCTTTGGCGCTGGCCTGCTTTGTAGCTGGTACGATGCCGGAACGATGCCCACCTTTAAGCTAGTGACCGGGATCAGTACAGGTTCAATGATCGCACCTTTCGTCTTTCTCGGCGGGTCGTACATGAAAGGCCTCCGCGAGGTTTTCACGACGATAGGACCGGATAATGTCCTGAAGAAGCGTGGAATCTATAGCGTGGTATTCGGCGAGGCAGTTGCAGACACCGCGCCGCTGTACGGCCTTATCACGCATTACATCAACGAGCAGACGCTGGCCGACATCGCGGCCGAGTACAAGAAAGGCCGCCTAATGCTGATAGGCACAACCAGCCTCGATCAGCAGCGGCCGGTCATCTGGAACGTAGGCGCGATTGCGGCCAGCGGCGGGCCTGGCGCGCTCGAACTGGTCCGAAAAGTCATCCTGGCCTCTGCTTCGATACCTGGTGCCTTCCCACCGGTAATGATCAATGTCGAGGCAGGCGGACGACGCTACCAGGAAATGAACGTCGACGGCGGCGTGGTTGCACAGACCTTTCTATATCCGCCCGACCTTGGGCTGCGGATGAACCTGTTCTCAGCAGAACTCGCCCGTGATCGCCATGCCTACGTCATTCGCAACAGCCGTCTCGACCCGGATTGGGCGTCGGTCCGCCGCAACTTCCTGAGTATTACCGGTCGCACGATTGCGACGACGATCCACTACGGCGGATATAACGACATCTTGCGGATTTACATGACGGCGAAGCGCGACGGCGTCGACTACAACCTGGCGTTTATCGAGCCCGACTTCGCGCGCGTAAAACATGAAAAGTTTGATCCAGTCTACATGAAGGCGCTGTTCGACTATGGCTACGCCAAGGGAAGAGGCGGGTACTCCTGGTATAAAGTACCGCCAATCCTTGAGACAGACAGACCAGCGACGCGGTCCTTGACCGAGTAATCGCGCTGGTCGTCTACCGGGCTCGATTTGAATCCTCGAGATCCCTCACTCTTGTTTAGCCTTAGCAACGTAAATCAAACTAATGTTGAGGCAGATCGCGTCATCTTGCGGTATCGTGAAGTGCGCGCTTGAGTGCGTAGTCGCGGTCGGCCTTGAATTGCTTTGACACCATCGCCGACGGGGCGAAGAGATCGAACCCATGAAACGCCCCAGGGTAAACGTGGAGCTCAGTAGGCACGCCCGCCTGGATGAGATGCTGTGCGTACTCAATATTCTCGTCCACAAACAGATCGAGTGCGCCGACTGGAATGTAAGCTGGCGGCAGATTTGTCAAATCGGTAGCCCGCGCAGCCGCCGCATAGGGCGATACGTCGGCCCCACCGCCGTCGCGGCCCAGGTAGGCTTTCCAGCCCAGAGAGTTGCTCCGGCGATTCCACATGCGCGGGTCGGTAATCGCATAGCTGGCAGGGGTAACGTTACGATCATCGATCATGGGATAAATGAGAAGTTGGAATGCGACCTGTACTTCGCCACGATCGCGGGCCAGCAACGCCAATCCCGCCGCCAGGCCGCCCCCACCGCTGGCGCCACCAATGGCGATGCGCGACGTCTCAACGCCAAGCTCGTCGCCATGGGCAAACAGCCACTTTAAACCCGCATAACAATCCTCGACCGGTGCGGGAAACGGATGTTCCGGTGCCAATCGATAATCGACCGATACCGCCACGCAACCGATTCTCTTGACGAACTGCTTCATGAGCCGGTCGTCTTGCTCGATGTCTCCCATCACGTATCCGCCGCCATGAATCCAGTATAGAGCGGGAAGCTTGCTTGGCTGATCGTTGGGCCTGTAGACGCGGACCCGCACAGCAGGGTCGCCTTGAAAACCGGGCGCAAATTCATCCTGGCCGTTTACACCCTCGACCGCGGGCAAGTCGGCCAGCATCGCGGTCACCATTTTTTTCATCTTGACCCGAGCTGCAGGAATCTCATTGAGATCAAGCGGGCGGTCTGTCGGTAACTTCTCCACCACCACTCTCAGCTCGGGGTCTAATTGGTCGATGAAGTTCATAGTTCGATCTCCCTCAGCGGTTAAGTCACTGATGTCGCGAAGGTTATCGCACGATTCAGAGAGGATACAAAGGGCGCTAAACTGCGTAGGTCCGTCCTTCGAGCAGACGAGCGGGGTCCTCTCGGATGCTTTCCTATTTCGCTCATTGGAGACAAAGTAGCCGATCGTGGGCCAGATCGAACCGAAAGCCCGGACATGCTGACCTCCAACAGCCGCGAGTTATTCCCGCTAGCGTCCAGCCTGACCTACCTTAATCACGGAGGTTTTGGCGCAACTCCGAGCACCGTTCTGGAGGAAAAGAAGCGGATTCTTGATGAGATCGAGAAAAACCCGTCTGACTTCCTCACTCACAGGATAAAAGCGGCATGGCATCAGGTAGCCGATAAGATCGCCGGCCGATTTAAGCTTGAGCCCGGCAGCCTGGCCATCGTTGATAATGCCACCGACGGCATTGAGGCTCTCCTGCGCGCCCAGTGTCTAAAGGAGGGTGATGAGATCCTCACCACCTCCATGACTTACGGTGCTGTTGCCATGGCGGCGCAACATATTGCCGAAAAGCAGGGCGCCAGGACCAAAGTGGCTGAGTTGCGCTTTCCCGATCCTGACCCGCAGCAATGCATTGAGGCCGTGGCGCGAGCAATGACCAGGCGCACGAAACTTGCCATCCTCGATCACATCACATCCGCCACAGCGCTTCTGATGCCGCTCAAGGAAATGATCGCCGTCTGTCACAATCAGGGCGTTCCCGTGGTCGTCGACGGCGCCCATGCGCCCGGGCAGCTTGCGCTCGATATTTCCGATCTCAAAGCGGATTGGTAGGTCGGTAACTTACATAAATGGTACTTTGTTCCTCGCGGCTGCGGGTTCCTCTGGGCCCCACCAGGAAAGCAAGACGGGCTGATGCCGAACGTGCTGTCCTGGGATATAGGCCAGCCCTTTCCCTCAAATTTTGCGTGGACCGGCACCCGCGATCCTTCAAGTTTGCTCGCGGCGCCAACGGCCTTCGATTTCATGGACCGCTTTGACGAAAGCGCTATCCGGCTGCACAATCAGGGCCTGATACGCGACGCCATCGGTGTTCTGGCGGATCTGTGGCAAGTTCCCGTCACCACACCAGAGGCAATGACCGCCGCCATGACGTTGGTGCCAGTGCCGGACGGTCTGCCCTATGCCGCGATCGATGAAGGACGCGTGCACCTCGAAGCGGATTTACAGAATCTGCACAATATCGTCGTAAATCCCGCTTTCGCATTTGAAGGCCGTATCTGGGTCCGCATCGCGGCGCAAATGTACAACTGCATCGAAGATTATCAAAAACTCGGGAAGGCGGTTCTTGCACTGCGTTAACTAGTTTTTGGGAGGATGTTCTGAAAAGTCATGACTGCCCCGGTTTGTGCCGCACACTGGCCATATCGATACCTGGCAGAGAGCTGTCCTAATGACCAATCCTATTTATGTCTTCTGTAAGAAAAGAGAGGGACTTGGTGAAGTCCACATCATGTTGGAAGAACAAACATAAGAAGTGGGGAGGTTGGAGGCACGAGCGAGGTAAGCGTGCTAGGTGTGGATGCTACTGTCACCTTCCTGAAGAGCCGGTGTTCGGCCGTTCTCGCAAGTTGCAGGAGTTGCTCAATCGCTATGACGAAGTAATGACAAGAGCTCAAGTAGTAGTGGCTAACAGTAGGATGAAGTCGAAGTGGATTTCTTGAGAGCATTTTTAGATGAAGTGTCAGCTTCCTGATGCCGGCGACAGATTGGCGTGCTGCATGACTGTCGCTGGATTGGCGCAGTCACAGGAGAGAGGTGAGGAGTTGCCACCAATGTTCCCCAAAATACCCAGTTAATTGCTTTCCGCTCCCCACCGGGGTTTAACCGGTTAACGGGGGCTTTGACACCGCCGATCTGAAACACGCGCGTCTCTATTATGGCACCGGGCGGAACTTGCGACGCCTATGCACGCTTGACGCTGGCTAATGATGGACCATTATAGTGATAGTCTTCGCGACACGCCTGCATCAGCGCACGCAGATCTTGCCGTAGTTCCTCGAGCGTGGGCCGCCCCACAAACCACCAACCATCGTAAATCGCGTGAATCGTCAGGTCAGGAGCCAGGGAAAAGGTATAAGGAAGGGCGACCAGGCCGTATCTGAAATCCGGTGGGGTCACTTCCACAATGTCGAGTTGCCGGATAGCCTGGCGCTCGTGGTCACTGAGAAACGTATACGTCGCAGCCAATCCGGTGCGAAAGGCCGCGCTGATTTCTGGCGGATCGGTGCTGACGACGGCCAGCTTACAGTAGTTGACCTGCAAGTCCTCCTGCAATTCGACGAAGCGCCGCAACTGCCGCGCGCACTTTGGTCACCAATAGCCGCGGTAGAAGCTTAGGATCAGCGGAAAGCCGCTCGCCAGTTCAGACAGCCTAATTGGTTGTTGCCGATGATCGGGGAGCGTCAAGTCCGGGAAGCGCTTGCCCACAACGAGATCGGAATGCATAGGGATCTCCTTTTTTCATGCCATGACAATGGCCATTGCTGACCGATTTTCCTAGCGTGACCGAAACAACGCCAGCAGGAAATAGCGGCGAGCGTCAAACCAGGTACGGTGTAAAACCAGATTGGCCTCGTATCCTAAGTTACAGATTTCGTCCGCAGTGTACTTATATGAATTTTCCGTATGAATCGTCTCATCTTTGTCAAACGATATGGCTTGCTCGATCTTGACGATCGGCACGCGCTGAGCCCGCCGGCTGCGCAGGTGCATCTCAATACGCCCCCTCTCAGCGTTGTAAAGGGCCACGTGCTCAAAGTTTTGCGGGTCAAACCGCCCCCCAAGTTCATAGTTAATACGATGGAGGACATTCAGGTTGAAGGCGGCCGTAACACCCTGCGCGTCGTCATAGGCGGGGACCAGGATCGCGGGCGATTTTTTCAGGTCGATGCCCAGCAGAAAGACGTCATCAGGCCCCAGAATGGCCGCCGTGCGCCGGAGGAACTCGACGCTTTCTTCAGGCGTGAAGTTCCCCAGACTGGATCCGAAGAAGGCTACGGCTTTCTTCGCCAGTTGAAACGCCCGAATTACCTCCGGTTGCCCAGCGAAATCGGCGTGCATCGCCCGAATCTCAATGTGGGTATATTCGCGCAGGAGTCGGTTGGCCGTGTTCCATAGAATTTCCCGCGAAATGTCTACCGGACAATAGCGAAACGGGTGCCCCGCCCATTCATACGCCCTAAGGAGGTAACGGGTTTTTGTTGCATTGCCGGGGCCGAACTCTACCAGGGCCAGGTGACCGATCTCGGCATGTATCTCAGCGGCGTAGGTGCTGAGAATCTCCTGCTCTGCCCGGTAGAGATAGTACTCGGGCAAGGCACAAATTTGCTCGTAAAGCTGGGAGCCGCGCTCGTCATAAAAATACTTCGGCGGCAGCCATTTTTGTGTGGCGGTCAGACCAAAGGCCACGTCGGATGCAAAGGTGTGCCGGTGCACCCTTACGTCCATATCATGAAACTGAAATCGGTTGCTGGGAATGGCCTCGGTCTCCATGGCTATCCTCACCAAGATGTCATGCCGGTTGTTGTGGGGACTCTGAGCCGTCGCAATCCGAGCCAAGCTGTCGTTTTAGGCCTGGCTTCGGCAGTTCGTTGACTCGCCTTGACAGATCGCAGGGGCGCCGGACTTAGAGTTTACCCTCGGATCGTTCTGGCGAGCCGGACCCCCATGAACTGCCATCGCGCATCGGCAGGGAAAAAGTTTCGATAGGTGGGGCGGATATGCGAGACCGAGGTCGCACACGACCCGCCGCGCAACACAAATTGGTTGGCCATAAATTTGCCGTTATACTCCCCCAACGCGCCTGGTGCCGCGGCGTACCCGGGATAGGGAGAATAATGACTTTGGGTCCACTCCCAGACGTCTCCGAAGATTTGGACCAGGGGCCCAGCGGTATCGGTCTGGCTGATAGGAATGGGATGGAAGGTTTCGTGCTCAACGAAATTACCCACGATCGGCAGAAACTTCGCCGCAAGCTCCCATTCGGCCTCGGTGGGTAAGCGCGCATCGGCCCAGCGTGCGTAAGCGTCCGCTTCGTAGTAACTGACATGACACACAGGCTCGGCTTCCCGGACGGGTCGCATCCCGGCAAGGGTCATCATCCACCAGGCGCCATCGCGCTGTTCCCAATATAGCGGGGCCTGCCATCCATCGCGCTGGACCATATCCCAACCGATCGACAACCACAGTTCCGGCCTTTCATACCCCCCATCAGCCATGAAGGCCAAATATTCCCCGTTAGTGATCGGCCGCGATGCCAACTCGAATTGGTCGACAAAACTCCGATGGCGAGGGAACTCATTGTCGAAGGCGAACCCCTGACCGTCGTGGCCAATCCAGTAGACGCCTTCGACAAAGCTCACCCATCGGAATGGGCCCACCGTAGGCACACCAGTCGGGTTGTCGGGGTTCACATACGCAGGTCGCAGGGGATTGCAGGCGAAATTGTATTTCACGTCAGTCAAGAGTAATTCCTGATGCTGTTGCTCATGATGCAATCCGAGCTCCACAACCGGAGCCCAGCGCTCGAGCGTCTCGCCGTGCAACCCTTCCAAAAAGTCGGTCATATGCTCGTCGACATGGGCTCGATAGCGGTAGACCTCCTCCACGGTTGGACGTGACAGTAGACCCCGTTTCGGCCGGCAATGCCGCTCACCAGCCGCCACGTAATAGGAATTGAAGAGAAATGCATAGGAGGGATGGGGCGATCGATAGCCCGCACAGGCTGGGGTCAGAATGAAGGTTTCAAAAAACCAACTGGTGTGCGCCAGATGCCATTTAGGAGGGCTCACATCCGGCATCGCCTGGATGACATAATCTTCCGTCACCAAAGGCTGGCAGAGCCGCTCCGTAAAGTGGCGCACCTGATGGTAACGCCTGACCAAGCCCTCGCGGAGAGAAGTCTCACCGAGACCACAGAGGACAGTCGCGCGATGGGTATTGTGGTTGATACGCACATTACTCTCCTCTTCAACTTGTCTTCACCTCGACACCGAACAACTCCGCGACTCGCAAGTTGTCCGGACGCCACGTCTCGCACCAGGCAGATCAATAGAGCTTGTGCCCTTGAACGGCATAAGCTGAATCGCAGGTAAGCAGGCTCAAAGTCATGCGCCCGTTAGCTTACCAGGGAAGGATGATCAATCCCGCAAGCACCGCGGAACGCTCGCCGGAATTCTTTCTATGCTACACTTGGCCTGGAATCAAACAATTCTTGGGTCGTTTCTCCGTTCAAGACTGGTCAAGGACCTCCTCACGGCATCCGGTTTGATGTAAAGACGCCAATCCCGGATAATCGTCTTCTCAGCCTCGCGATTCTCGCACAAGGTCCACTAACTCGCCAAAGCTGTCGATAAGATAGTCTGGCGTGCTCTCCAACAGCGCTTCCCGCGTGCCAAAGCCGTAGGTGACGGCGCAGGTGATGGTGCCAGCCGCCTTCCCGGCCAGGACATCGGCAGGAGTATCGCCGACCATCAGCGCGTTTTGTGGCGCACAGTGTAATACGGCGAGCGCCGCGAGTATCGTGTCGGGGGCGGGCTTGAGGCGCAGACCAATGCCACTACCCTGAACATGACGGAAGAAGGGGATTAGGGCGTGCCGCCGCAAGACCATCTCGGCTTGCCCTGGTTCTTTGGTGGTGACGACGCCGAGCGTGCAGGTGGATAAGGCCTGCAACGTGAGCATAACTCCTGGGTAGGGTTGGCTCAGACGAGCGTCTTGCCTCGCGTACATGTAGCGGTATGCAGTGAGAAAGTTGCTGAGCAGCAAAGGTGACAGCATACCCCCGAGCTCGATGAGCATCTCGGAGAGTGGCTTGCCGATGTGCTGGGCGATCGCGGCGGCGTTGGGCGGATTCCCACCAACCACGGACCGCCAGGCGTGCTGAAAAGCCAAAGCGATGTCGCACCGGGAATCGACCAGGGTGCCATCGAGATCACACAAGATAGTGGTGGTCGCCATGCTCTCGCCTAGTGCTCCAAGTCCTCTCATGCCGCTATCAAGGCATTGCACGCAGGCCACCGTTTTCCGCTGCCGACCGGAGATACCGCCGAAAGCACGGCACGGCGTACACTCGCAGCTACAACCTCAACACTGTCGGGGAATCCCAACATGACTGCGCCGTGGTGGAATATTTCTTCGTTACCATCGTGGCTGATCGGGGAACGGGTCACGGTATGCAATCGGCATATAATCCATACGCTATCTGTACGCAAACCTGGGGCGTTTGCCTGTCGCTATCGTTGGCGTGAAGGAGTTATTTCCATAATTGTCGCGATCGAAGAACACTTACGCGGCACACTCTAAATAGGTGCGCATATGCGCAACGCGATATTCTATCTCACGTACAATGGGCTCTATAACTTCACCAATGGCATCGGCACGCAAACACAACTCCTGATCGGCGGCCATGAAGTGCTGCGGGAGATGCTGGTCAGGCAGTATGGCCGCATCGATCTGCATGTCGTCTGCCCCTACCCGGATGCGAACACCTGGGGTTACGATCATGCCTTCTTTGAGCGGCAGCAAGAACGTCTCGCGCGACTCGGTGGGCATGTGCACCTCATTCCGTACAAGCGGGAACCCACGCAAGATCTCTGGGAAATCCGTTCCTGGAAGGCGCTCTGCCAGAACGTCGCACCGCTGCTGCGCAGCCAAACTGCGGCCTATGAGCGATCGTTGATCATCTGTGTTGACCAGCCCTGGTTGCAGACTCCTTATGCGCTTCGAATAGGGCAGAACCTTACGCTGCCTCAGGTCGATATGCTCTTGGTGCTCTACAGCACCGCCTTCATGCGCCACTGGGAGACGCCTGACGCAGCGGAGGTCGCATGGGAACAGAGAGGGCTTGAGGCGTCGCAGCCCGATTCGCGGGTAGCACTTGCCGACATATGCCCATCGTTTTCCGCGCACCTCAAGAGGCAATTCCGGCTGTCGGCGGGGCAATTCGCGCCTTACACTTCGAGCATCCTCGTGGATGACACCAGCTTTGTCTTACAAGATGAGACTGTCGTACGCTCGACGCTACAGGCCTATGGCATCCCGCTCGACACGGATCTGGTGTTGGCTTTTGGCAGAGCTGCGCCAATCAAGGGTTTTGAGCGGCTCATTCCCGCTCTCGCGCCGCTGCGTGAACGGGTGCACTTCGTGCTCATCTCGGTACCCTACATCAATGACGACTCACAACAACAGCTGTATGATCAACTGCTGCAACAGCACGCCATACGTGCAACTCATATCAAGGCGTTTACGCGTGATTTACCCCGTGCCCTGTGCCAATGGGCTCGGACAAAAATAGTGGTGGTCCCATCCCGGCACGAAACCTTCTCCAACATCCCGCTCGAAGTCGCGCTATGGGCACGGGGAGGGGGGCCAATCATCGTGGCCTCTTCCGCTGGTGGATTCGTTGACCAAATCGAGCCAGGTATCACAGGATTTCTTGTCGATATCTCGTCCTGTCAGCACATCAGCCAGGCGCTCCAACAGGTGCTCGATCTCTCCCAAGAGGCCCAGGCAGCCATTAGGCATCGGGCGCATCAGCGGGTTGTCGAGAATTACAACTTCATACACAATTTTCCGGCCACGCTGCGTTGGTTTTGGCAAAGGGAGCCTCGCTAGGACTTTGATGCGCGCTGAAGATGACAGCAGCATGATAGGGGCTAGCCCGAGTCATCGAGATGGAGGAGGCTGGAGGATTTGCCATAACGGTGCTGGCTACCCTCTGCTTCTCACGGAAACTGAGCCGGCCGGCCGTCTGGCTCCAGGATAGCGTTCAGGCGCTGGCACAAGGCAATGACCTCATCAGCGTAACCGGGAAACCAGGCATGCATCCACATGGAACGCTCGAAAAACGCCTGCGGCGGCTGCTCCGCGTGCCGAATGCCAATGCGCATCACCAACCCGCTGGCGTTGATGAAACTCACCTCATCGAGCAAGCGCCCGGGCGCCGCAAACCCGAATGCAACCGAGCATAGTCCCGCGATACCCACCAGCGATTCCGCGACACCTCGCAGGCAAAAGGCCTGAGTGCGGGCCCGTACCTCTGCTGGCAAGGCCAGTAAAAGTGTTCGCATCGTCAGACCCGAAAAGACCGTATCATCCACCACCGCCAGGGAGGATACAGTATCAAGAGGCGGTAGCTGTCGCGCTAAGGGAATTCCGGTAGTCGTGACGACATTATAGCCGCCTTGGCCATCTTCTTCACGGGTGATATTCACACGCGAGATCCTGGGGAACCAGCCTGTGCGCGCGTGTAGTTGTTGTGCGACACGTTCACCGGCTCGACCAATGCCGATCGCCATCGCAAAGGGGGAGTAGTTGCCGCGCGCCAGTAATGACGTCATTTGCGACTCGAGAGTGAGCAGCACCACTCGCCTCGGCTCCCGGCAGACAAGCGCGAAGAGCTGCCGAGTGAGTTGCCAGGCCGCCGATGCCTGTCCCTGCTGCCGGGAGACGTAATCGCTGAGATCGTCGTGAATATATAGTACTTTCGGGGTCGGCGCGGCGTAGGGATCAGCATCCCTCATGGCCTCATCTCCTCCCCTGCGACGGATGCCGCTTCCATAGTTGATCCGAATAGGTCCGAGAGGTGCTATTATAGCGCATGTCATTGCATGGCCGAGTGGTTCGCCTTGTTCGACCGAGAAGCGACGATTGATGATCTCCACGGGCATCGGAGTCCACGGGCGAAGCGCATCCCGTCAGAGGCTATCGTTGAAACGTCCAAACCTGGCACGCCGGGCCAGCGACATGGCCCCTCTTTCCGAACCGTAAAACGTACGATTCATGAAGAAAATCGCGGTTATAATACCGAGCTATAACAATCGCCAATGGTATGAGCTTAACCTTTCTTCAGTCGTTGCCCAAGACTACCAGAACTTTCGCGTTATCTATGTCGATGACTGCTCTTCGGATGGGACAGGTGAACTGGTCGAACAGTTTGTAGCAGACTGTAATTCAGGAATTTTGATCCGTTTGATTCGTAATCCTGTTCGCCTTGGGGCCTTGCACAATCTATATACTACGATTCACAGCTGCGATGATGACGAGGTCGTGATTCTGTTGGACGGCGATGACTGGTTCGCACATAATGGGGTTCTTAAGAAAATCAATGAAGTATATGTTAATCTAGATTGTTGGATGACTTATGGGCAGTATCGATCATGGCCGGATAACCTAATCGGATGTTCGAGGAAAATACCTTTTGGCATCATAGAAGCTAATAGCTTCCGGGAAAATGAATGGTCCTCTTCTCATCTTCGTAGCTTCTGCGCTTGGCTGTTTAAACTGATAAAAAGACAAGACTTGATCACTCCATGTGGCACTTTCTACCCTATGGCTTGGGACCAGGCAATAATGTTTCCCATGCTCGAAATGTCAGGCCATCGAGCTGAATTTATCAGCGAGGTGCTGTATATTTATAATGCAGCAAATCCGATCAATGACTGCAAAACCGATCGCCAGTTACAACGAAGGCTCGAAACATTAATCCGCACACAAAAACGATATGATCGCCTTTGAACCGGTCGCGACTTTCGCACCCCGCGGAGCGCCCTTTCCGGAGCAGTGATCAATCACGGCCGCGGCTTTGCCGCCTGGCACTCGGCGCGCCACTTGAGGCAGGTTACCAACCGACATAGGCGATCCGCACATTCAGGCTTCGACTACACCCGGACGAAAAGCACGGAAAGCTGGCGCGCAATGCGCCTCGGATCGCGATTCCTCGCTATCTCAAGAACTCTTCGATCTTGAGCAATGGCTTTGAAACAAACAACGTCGAGATCGCAGGCGGGGACGCAAAGCGGCGAGGGGGAAGTTCCCCTCGCCTCTTGTTCAGACAACCTCGCGAAGATCAGTTTTACTTCTTTTTCCGCCGACCTCAAGCAAGGTCGAAGCGATCAAGGTTCATCACTTTGGCCCACGCCGCCGCGAAGTCCTTCACAAACTTTTCTTTCGAGTCCTCACAGGCATAGACTTCCGCTACTGCTCGGAGCTGGGAGTTCGAACCGAAGAGAAGATCGACACGGGTGCCAGTCCACTTGATTTCCCCCGTCGTGCGATCGCGCCCTTCGTACGCGCCATCGGATGTAGAGGAAGGCTTCCACTCCGTTTTCATGTCGAGCAGATTGACGAAGAAATCATTCGTCAGCGTCTCGGGCCGATTGGTGAGGATTCCATGTTTGGACTGCCCGTAGTTAGCATTCAGTGCTCGCATCCCTCCGACGAGAACCGTCATCTCGGGGGCAGTCAATGTCAGGAGCTGCGCCCGATCCACCAGCATCTCCTCCGTCGGTCTTTCCTGTCCTTTCCGGAGGTAGTTAATGAACCCGTCTGCGGCCGGCTCCAGCGGGACGAATGACTCCACGTCGGTCCATTCCTGGGAAGCATCCGTGCGCCCCGGCGAGAAGGGAACCTTCACGTCGTGCCCGGCCCTTTTCGCAGCTTGCTCGACGGCTGCGCAGCCGCCCAGAATGATCACGTCAGCCAGCGAAACCCTCTTCTTCCCGGACTGCGAGCTGTTGAAATCCTTTTGGATCTTCTCCAGCGTCTGCAGGGCCTTCGCCAATGCGGCCGACTCGTTCACTTCCCAATCCTTTTGCGGCGCAAGGCGAATGCGCGCCCCGTTCGCCCCACCGCGCTTGTCGGAGTCGCGGAACGTCGCTGCCGACGCCCAGGCAGCCCTGACCAGTTGGGAGGTCGGCAGTGGGGACTCGAGGATCTTGGCCTTCAAAGCAGCAATGTCCCGCTCCCCGATCAATTCATGTTCCACTGTGGGAACGGGGTCTTGGAACATCTGGGGCTCCTTTGGAACGAGCGGGCCAAGGTATCGCGAGATAGGCCCCATGTCGCGGTGCGTCAGCTTGAACCACGCCTTGGCGAACGCATCTGCGAACTCCGCTGGATGCTCAAGCCAGCGCTTAGTGATCGGCCCGTAGACCGGATCCATCCTCAGGGAAAGATCCGTCGTGAGCATTACCGGGGTGTGCCGCTTCGATTTATCGTGAGCATCCGGAACGGCGCCCGCTGCAGCCCCGTTTTTGGGAATCCATTGGTGCTTACCCGCTGGGCTCTTCGTGAGCTCCCACTCATAGCCATATAGGTTTTCCAGGAAGTTGTTGTCCCACTTTATTGGATTAGTGGTCCATGCGCCCTCCAACCCGCTGGTGATCACATCGCCGCCTTTGCCGCTGCCATACCTGTTTTTCCAACCGAGGCCTTGCTCCTCGATTTCAGCGCCCTCGGGCTCCCGGCCGAGATTGCTGTCCGGAGCAGCGCCGTGGGTTTTTCCGAAAGTATGCCCGCCCGCAATGAGCGCAGCTGTTTCCACGTCATTCATCGCCATGCGGCGGAATGTCTCCCGGATATCCTTTGCCGCAGCGAGTGGATCCGGCTTTCCACTGGGCCCTTCCGGATTCACGTAGATCAGACCCATCTGAACCGCGCCGAAAGGATTGTCCCACTTACCAGGTTCCTGGTAGCGATCCTCCCCCAGCCAGGTGCGCTCGGGCCCCCAGTAAGTGTCATCTTCGGGTTCCCAGGCGTCCACGCGCCCGCCGCCGAAGCCGAAGGTCTTGAACCCCATCGACTCCAATGCGACGTTACCGGCGAGAATCATCAGGTCGCCCCAGGACAGTTTGCGGCCATACTTCTGCTTTATCGGCCAGAGCAACCGGCGCGCCTTATCGAGACTCGCATTGTCCGGCCAGCTATTCTCTGGCGCAAAACGTTGCGCGCCAGTGGACGCTCCGCCGCGGCCGTCGCCGATGCGGTACGTGCCTGCGGCGTGCCACGCCATACGGATCATGAGCGGCCCATAGTGGCCATAGTCGGCCGGCCACCAGTCCTGCGACTTCGTCATCAAGGCAGTCAGATCCTTGATGACCGCATTCAGGTCGAGGCTCTTGAATTCTTCAGCGTACTTGAACTCCTTGCCCATTGGATCGGACAACGGAGAGTTTTGGTGCAGGATCTTCAGGTTCAGCTGATTCGGCCACCAGTCCCGATTCGTTGGGCCAGTGTGCCGGCGGCCCGATACCGGGCATTGGGCTTCAGTTGCCATATTCTCGTCCTCCTGATTTTTGTTCAGAGACTTGCTTCGTCGGTTTCCTCTTTCTGCGAGCCGTGACGTTTCTCTCCGGACTCATCCGGGGGTCTCAGATTGGTGCGGTGTCGACGTTTGGAATGCATTCGCTTCTCGGCAAGTTGGCACCGCTTGCAGAGCGCATCGATCTCCAGTGAACAGCGCAGCAGTGCGAACTGTCCCAGGTTGGGTGTACCTTCGAGAAGCTTGTCCACTTCGGGTATCTCTATGTCACGTACCCGTCTGCATCGGATGCAAAGGACGTGGTGATGAGGCTCGACGTTGCCGTCATAGCGCGCAACATCGTGCAGGAGCGTTACCTTGCGCGCCTCTCCCACTTCGCAAAATTGCTCCAGAATCCGATGGACTGTGGCCAATGATACATGGGGATGCCTGCGACGTACTGCCGCACATATCTCGTCGGTGCTCGGATGGTTCTCCGAAGCGAGCAGGGCTCGGACGACTGCGAGCCGCTGGGGTGTCACGGCAATCCCCCGCTTACGACACCGTGCGACGAAGTCGCCGAGCCGTTCAGCTGAGTACCTCTCACGCCACCGTCGATCCACCAACCGGAGTTCTCGCATAGACGAATCCTGGCCCACTATCAACGCTGAACGCGACCCCCACCCGCACTTTCGACAGGAAATACCGGCTGATAAATCAGATAATCTGCACGTTCGGTCGATACCAATCTTCACCTGCAACTAACGACTACAGCGTTCACCAGATGACATGAGATTGTCAACCCTGACAGGATCTCACGGCAAGCTGTCACAGAGCAACTTTGACGGCGGACCGCACTCCACCACGTACTTGCTGGTTACGCCCGAAAGCCAGGGTTGGCGATTTCAGACGAAAAACTGCCCGAAGCCCGAGAGTTCATAGGGAAACCTATGGAAGGGTTAGTGCCGCTACCCCGTTGTGAGCGCCGCGATTTCCAAATTCCGGGGAAGTGACGGATCTCAAGAAGGGAAGCGCCATCGGTAGAACCATCGCCGCATCCCGAGAATCGCAGCGGTAAAAGCCACGCATGCCACACCTGTAGATACCCAACGATGGGTTCCAAGCCACAATTCCGAGGGCCGTTCGACCGCACGCTCATCAATGCTTCCGTGGGCCGCGTAACTGCCAGATACAGGGACGAACAGATTGTCGGGGTATCCCGTCTCTGCCGGCTCCGTGGTCTGTTGCGATTGATAGCCTGTGCGCCCGAGATACAGAGCCAACAAACCGGCTCTTCGAAGTTGGCGAACACGGTGGTCATGGCGTTGTTGACCCAGATATCGACGGGACCGAGTTCACGTTCGATCTGATCAGCCGCTTGGTCAACCGCAAGAGCATTCGCCACATCTGCTGCGATCGGGACGGCCTTACCGCCCAAATCCGCAACATCTTGCGCCGCTGAATCCAGACGTGCCCGATCTCGGGCGATTAATCCGACCATCGCACCGTGGCGCGCGAACTCGCGTACTATCGCCCGGCCCAATCCAGCAGAGGCCCCCGTTACGACGACTACTTCGGGCCGGTTGGTTGGTTCAACAGTTGCTGCTCTCATCAACGTGCGCTCCTAACAGACCTTGCCGCCGCCAGGACTTGCGCAAGATGGAGCGCATGAGGCCCCGCACCATGCTCAATTTGGGTGGCGCAACTGAACCATCGGCGACGATCAAGCTATCCGGGGGTTCGGAGCGCACCGCTGGTAAGATGTCGCGTTCCGCTTCTTCATCGAGATAGCGTAGTGGTGACGTTCAAAGCCGAACGATCCCGCCATCCCGCAGCACCCCGCATTGAGACCAGCGGTGAACCGTCTTATCCTGGTGCTCCAGTGTCAGAATTCTCGAGAGCCCGAGCAGAGTTAAGGATCGCGCGCCAGTTTGTGCGCAAGGCCCCTGGCCCCAGCGGCTTGTTCAGCGGCTGGCCGCTTATGCGCAATCCGCTTCCGTTCCTCGAAAAGATGTTCCGCGATTACGGCGACGTTTTCCGCGTGCGCATCATGAAGCTGTTGGTCTGCTCGATAGCCCACCCGGAAGGGATCAAACACGTCCTGCAGGACAACCAGCGCAACTACCGCAAGTCATTCGACTACAAGATACTCGCCCGCTTGCTTGGTCAGGGCCTCGTTACCAGCGAGGGATCCTTGTGGCTCAGGCAGCGACGGTTGATGCAGCCGATGTTCCATCGTCAGAAGGTGGTAGGATTTGGCACGCTGATGGCAGAGTGTACCAAGGAGATGCTCGATCGATGGCGGGGGCGCGCGGAGCGGCGGGAATTATTCGACGTGGTGCCGGAGATGATGCGCCTGACTCTCCAGATTGTAGGTCGCGCGCTGCTGTCGATGGATCTGACCGCACAAGCGGACGTGATCGGCCGGAACATGACCATTGCTAACGAGCGTTTCGGCGACATGGGCCTGTCGGCGTTCGTACCCTGGTTGCCGACGGCAGCCAACGCTCGTTTCCGCAACGCCGCGGCCGCCCTGCGCAAGATCGTCCTCGATATCATAGCCGAGCGCCGATGCGAAGGCCGCGACCACGGCGATTTGCTCTCGATGCTGCTTGCTGTAAGAGATCCAGAAACCGGTGAAGGCATGGAGGACGAGCAATTGCGCGATGAGGTCCTGACGCTCATCCTCGCCGGTCACGAGACCACAGCGACCGCACTCTCCTGGACCTGGTTGCTGCTGTCCCAGTATCCCGAGGCCGAGAGCAAGCTGCACAGCGAATTGGACCAGGTCCTGGGCGGGCGTGCAGCGTCAGTCGCGGATCTGCCGAACCTGACCTACACCGGTATGGTGATCGACGAGGCAATGCGGTTGTACCCGCCAGTCTGGGCGGTGGGGCGGGAAGCGATCGCAGATGATGAAATAATGGGTTACTATGTGCCGAAGGGATGCAATCTGCTGCTAAGCCAATGGCTCGCGCATCACCATCCAGCCTTTTGGGAAAATCCTAACCGTTTCGAGCCGGAGCGTTTTTCGGCCGAGAGCGCTGCAGGGCGCCCCCGTTATGCTTTCTTCCCCTTCGGCGGCGGGCCGCGGATGTGTATCGGCAACCTCTTCGCGCTGACCGAGGCGCAAATTGTGCTTGCCACGGCCGCGCAGAAATACCGCTTGCGAGTGCCACCGGATCATCCTATCGAGCTGCAGCCGCTGGTGACGCTGCGACCCCGATACGGAGTGAAGGTCGCACTCGAGCTGCGAGAACACTGAAATCGCAGCGTGCCCACAAAATGGCCACCCGATATTTCGTCTTCATTGACTGGCTTCCCGAGTCCGCAAGCCGCTGAGGCAGCTGGCTACCACCCTGCGCATAATTGTCCTTGATCCCGGCGTTAGCCCAGACGCGTCGGCGTTTGCGACATGACAATCGCGTTGCCGAGCTCACTATTCAATGCGCTCCCGCCCGCCATCTTCGGGTGGTTTGCCCGACACCGCCAGATCGAATGTAGGCATCAGAAAAATCGAGCGGCGCGAGGTCACCGGTCGTGAAACGGTCGGCTGTAACTTTCGCGTGCTAACGTGAGCATCTCGGGGCGAAGTCGATGCCGATCAAGGCGCGCGTAAACACATACATCCTTCGCCCATCCTTTGCGGAAAGGCACTATTTGTAGGTGAGAGACACCCTATTCGTGCAAGAGTGTCTATGGAAGCAAGCGTTTACGACCTGTAACCTGCTCCTACGTAACCAGCTATATTTCGGACCAGGCACTTAGCCGGGACAGCAGATCAACGGTGTCGAATGGCGTCCCGGAAGGACACCGTTATGAAGCTCGGCTACGAAAGGTTCAGAACCCTCGCGATAATACCCCGCTCAGCGAGTAAAGCGAGATCCCAGGGCTGACGCACGCGTCACGCCACTCAACGAGCGCTTTAGGCCATACGGTAGACGGACAACGCTCGGCTTGTTCGTCCGATCGACGCAACCAACTGATGGGTACGATACAAAGTCACTCAGTACTAGACTAAAGGCGGACGCCGCGACGTTTATCATGGATTTCCATCGCACGAAGCTCCAATCCCTGCTCAAGGAAACAGGGGAGAACCCACCGAACAGTGGAGGGGTTCAAGCATGTTCACCAGATATCTGCAGCGGGTTCTACCAGACTTCGCGAGCACAATTCCTCTATCCCCCTGGGTTGTCGGCCCTGTGATAGCTTTGCTGTGGCTCGCGATTGCCCTACCAGTTAAGAAGACTGCGGTCGCGAGAATTCATCGTTACCTTGCCGGACGAACCCATTGGGCCTGGGCGGAATCGCTGATCGATGCACTGGGACCGACTTTAACCATACTTGTCATCGCAGGCGCGATCTCGCTGTTAGCATGGATTCTCCCACTGAACGTGCACGCTGAGCGCGCCTTATACGTGATGCTGGTTGGCGCCGTCGCGTTGGCATTGATGGTCTTCGCCGACCGCATTTGCCGGGGTCTGTTAGCGAGGGCCGCCTCGCGCTCACCAGCACTGCAGGGCGAACTGGGCCTGATTCGAGGTGCAACCCGTGGTGTCGTGATTGGGCTGGCGATAATGGTCTTTCTGGACAGCGTCGGCATCTCGATAACGCCCCTCATTGCCTCGCTCGGCATTGGCACCGCGGCGGTGGCGTTGGCGCTACAGGACACTCTGGCCAACCTCTTCGCCGGCATCTACATGCTGGCCGAAAAGCCAATACAGGCCGGTCATTTCATTCAACTCGAGACCCGCGAGCAAGGCCATGTTGAGCATGTCGGTTGGCGTAGCACACAAATCCGTATGCTCGGCGACACGGTGGTGGTGGTGCCCAACTCGAAGCTGGCCGGCAGTGTAATAACGAACTTTAGTCTACACAGGAACGAACTCGGCATAACGGTCGAGGTCGGGGTAGACTACAGCAGCAATCTTGAGAAGGTTGAGGCGATTACCCTTGAGGTAGCACGACAGGTAGTAAATGAGGTAGCTGGAGCGGCTCCCGAGTTTGCACCGCACATGAGCTTTCACACCTTCGCCGATTCGAGCATCAATTTCACCGTCTGGCTGGGAGCCAAAAGCTATGTCGAAGGGCTCAAGGTGAAGCACGAATTTATCAAGCGCCTCCATGCCCGCTACAGCCAGGAAGGGATCGCGATTCCATCGCCGATTAGGACCATCAACGTGCCAGATACACTACTTCTCAAAATACGCGACTGTTTTCGCGAACCGCCTACTATTTCGGAGGACACTTCGAACGGATGGCGGCTACCGGAGCCCAAAGGCAGAGCCAAGTGAATAGGTATTGAGAGCGGAGCACGAGTGGCCCTCCGTTGAACCCGGCCTCCCGAGGCGGATCGGCGGCCTCAGATAAGAGATGCCGCGTGCCCCAAGTCGCCGTTGCCAAGCTCGACTCTCGCACGGCAAAGGGGTCGATCGAGGCCGACCCGCATAAGGCCTCCTCGTCTTCGGCTGGTTTCCGAAGAGTTGCAAATGTTGAAATTTTTAAGGCTTTAGCCGAAACTCAGCCTTTGCTCGATGTTCCGTTCGGTTGTGTCGCAATACCGATGTCTCGATGCTGCCAGCAGTCAAGCCGGGTGAGCACCTGTTCGCGAAAATGATGGCCGTGCATTTGCCGACGAGCACTTACCGCTTCCAGTTCAACCATAACTTCACGCTGAGGCAAGCCGGCGCGCTAATCGACTACCTCTCTGATCTAGGAATTACCGATTGCTATGCGTCGCCTTTGACGCTAGCGCGCCCCGGCAGCCTCCACGGCTACGATGTTACTGATCACGGCGTGATCAATCCGGAGATTGGAGGAGAGGAGCAATTAGTTGAATTCGCCCATGGGCTTCGCTCCCGCGGCATGGGCCTGATTCTCGATATGGTGCCCAACCACATGTGTATCGTCCACCCCTCCAACCGTTGGTGGACGGACGTCCTGGAGAACGGACCCAGCTCGCCATATGCTCGGTTCTTTGACATCGACTGGGATCCACCAAAGGCTGACCTGAAAAACAAGGTGCTGCTTCCGGTGCTCGGCGAACAATACGGCAAGGCACTAGAGAACCAGCAAATAAGGATCACCTACGAAGGCGGGACATTTGCGGTACACTTCTATGAGTTCACCCTGCCGGTCGCACCCCGCACCTGGACCTTGCTGCTGGAACCAGCACTGGAAACTCTTCGACCTATACTGGGTGAGTCGGATTCAGCCGTCGTAGAGTTGGCAAGCATCATCACCGCGCTTACTTATTTGCCGCTGCGGACAGAAACCGACCAAACGCGAGTAAAGGAGCGCTTGAGGGAGAAGGAAGTGATCAAAGGTCGGCTCTCGACGCTGACCCAACGCAGCCCCGACGTGCGATTGGCAATTGATGCTTCGCTTCAGCAAATCAATGGTACCAAAGGCGCGCCGCATAGCTTCGATCGGCTAGAGCGGCTCCTGGAAGAGCAAGCCTATCGCCTGAGCTTCTGGCAGGTTGCCGCCGATGAGATCAATTATCGTCGCTTCTTCGATATCAACGAACTGGCGGCACTTCGGGTCGAGGAGCCGGAAGTTTTCGACCTAGTCCACCAGCTCACCCTACGGCTGCTCCAGCAGGGACTGATAACCGGGCTCCGCATAGACCATCTCGATGGTCTGCTGGATCCGGGTCGGTACCTGCACTTGCTGCAGAAACGATGCGCGGAGGCACAGGCCCAAAGTATCGAACACGCGCCCAGCGCAGTCAGCAGCGGACACGCATATCCATTTTACGTAATTGCGGAAAAGATCCTGACCGGACCCGAGCGTTTGCGCAAGAATTGGCCGGTTCACGGCACGACCGGCTATGAATTCCTGACCATGCTCAATGGCGTCTTTGTCGAGGAGCAAAATGGTCAACAATTCGGAGATTTGTATGGACGCTTCATCGACGCGCAGCGCAATTTTCGCGATCTGGTCTACGAGTGCAAAAGGCTGGTCCTACGCGCGTCGATGTCGGGGGAGCAGAACGTGCTCGCGCGGCGGCTCGATCGTATCTCGGAGCAACATCGATGGTCACGCGATTTCACTCTGAACAGCCTCGGTCGTGTCCTGGCCGAGGTCATCGCGTGTTTCCCGGTTTATCGTTCCTACGTGACCTCAGCCGGAGAACTGACTGACGACGATCGCCGCTACATCCGCTCCGCAATAAACCGTGCGAAACGCCGCAATCCCGCCTTGAGCGCGTCCGCCTTCGACTTTCTAGCGTCGGTGCTGTTGCTCGAACATCCCGAAGGTTTGGATGAAACTGCCCGAGCTGAACGGCTCCAGTTCACGCTGCAATTTCAGCAGTTAACCGGGCCGGTGGACGCTAAAGGATATGAAGACACTGCGCTCTACCGTTTCTACCCGTTGGCTTCACTCAATGAGGTCGGCGGTGACCCGGCCTCGTTCGGGCTGGCGGCGCAAGCGTTTCACGCTGGCAATGCGCGGCGGCTCGAGGAATGGCCGCATGCTCTATCTGCCACGACCACCCACGACACCAAGCGCAGCGAGGACGTGCGCGCGCGCATCAACGTGCTGTCTGAAATTCCTGATGAGTGGGAGCGCGCGATCTGGCGATGGCATCATCTGAACGAGCCCCTACGCCTCAAGATCGAGGGTTTGGAAGTGCCGGACCCCAATGAGGAGTATTTATTCTACCAAACGCTGCTTGGGACCTGGCCGGTCTCTGCGCTGGATTCCAGCCACTACAAGCGCTACGTAGAGCGCATCCGCGACTACCTGCTCAAAGCTTCCAAGGAGGCCAAGGTCCAGACCAGCTGGATAAGTCCTAATCATGATCACGACCGCGGACTAGTCGAATTCGTCGAGACGGCCATGCGGCGGGCACCTGACAACCCGTTTATCGAGGACCTCGCCAATTTTGCGCTGCGGGTTGCGCCTGCGGGAATGCTCAATTCACTGTCTCAGGTACTGCTCAAGATAGCTTCGCCGGGAGTACCGGACTTCTATCAGGGAAGCGAACTATGGGACCTAAACCTGGTCGATCCAGATAACCGCCGTCCCGTCGATTATGCGGTTCGTCAGTCGATGCTCACCGAAATCGTGCGCAAAGCGGCAAGCGACCCTCTCGCCCTAACCGAAGAGCTATTCGTGCGGCCCGATGACGGCCGGATCAAAATGTATGTCACGTGCCGAGCACTCGGCTGGCGCCGTGGGCACGCGCGACTCTTTCGTGAGGGGGCGTATGTTCCGCTTGAGGGCGCGGGACGGCGAGGGCGCCATCTAATCGCGTTCGGCCGAGGCTCGAGCGAACATCATGTGATCGTTGCTGCCGGACGTCTTTTCACAGACTTGAAAATGTTGCCCCGCGGCGCGGCAGGTGAGGAAGCCTGGTCTGATACCTTCCTTTCCGTGCCTCCCACACTGTTACGGGAATATTATACGGATCTCTTCACTGGCCAGACAGTCCGTGCATATTGCGAGCGCGATGAGCAACAACTCTGCATGAGCGAGATATTCGCGCATATGCCAGTGTCGATGCTCATCCCATTGGCGGACGCGTGTCCCGGATTTTCGACTTAAAACGTGGCGGTCTCTAAAAGGGAATCGCTGGGCTCGGTTCTAGGATTCTTGAAGGGTCAGCGTGCGATCAGGTGCACGATATACTGCACGGTTTGGAGCGCCGAGCCGATCAGGACGAGAAAAGCTCCATAGCCGCCAAGGGGCGATCGGAAGGTCCTCGACCCACCACTCTACCGGAGGGCTTAGAATTACGACGAGGTTAACCAAGACACCAACGACGACACCAATCTCAATTCCATACCAGGACGTCTCTGGTTCTTTCGTGATTGTAGTCTTACCCCTATTGGTATCCCATTCGTAACTTACAGTTTTGGCTTCGTTACGTAACAGAGGAGGAGATGTGCGGCTGCGGAAAGCGGCAACAGGGTTTTTTGGAAATTAGTCTCTGTGCCACATCGTTGCCATCCATCCAATTGCTTAGTCTGCTACTTAGTGGATCGCCGATCGGGACCCAATTTGCGTTCCAATTCCGCTGCGAGATAACGGCGGACTCGTTCGCATTCTGAGCGGAATTCGTCGTAGGTTGCAGTGACTTGGTCAGCCTCGCCGGCTCTCGCTGCCTTATCGATGCGGGTCGCCAACTCATGCATATGTGTGGCGCCGAAGGTTCCCGCGCTGCCCCTTAGCGTATGAGCGATCCGAGCGGTAGCGGCCCAATCCCGCGCGGTGAGCGCGCGGCCCAGTTCGTCTAGTGCCGTTGTCAACTCGCTCTGAAACATCCCGACGAGCTCCGGCAAAAGGCTATCGCCTTCCGCCCACAGTCCGTCGAGGGTTACGCGATCGCAGACTTCATCCGGACGTTCGACGGGTGGGCCCAGTAATCTCTCAGATGTTGGGGAGGCGCCATTGTTGGTGCCGACGACCGCGGTAGCTGGCGAAGTTTCGGAAACCGACACAATTGGCGTAGGTTCCGCGGCTACGGTTGGCAATGGTTGGTTTGCTGAGAGCCGCTGCTGTGCTACTTGCGATTGTGCCTGCCCATCCGTAGCTACTTGAGCCGCGGTTAGTGGTTCAAGCTCTGCGAGCGCTTCAGTTTCTCTGGCTGGTAATTCGGGCGGGGTTACCTGCGCCGTAGTATGAGAGGAAGCTGATTTCGATGCTCAGAAATGGCCCACGAGTGATGCTCTAAATTGGCCCACCCCAGAGATCCCGAGCATCCTGCTTATAAGGCAGGAGGGGCGGGATGGAGAGGAGAGCCAAGGTGGAGCTATTC
>Ga0306920_100000319_pt1 | contig 55600 bp, 46 predicted proteins | sample flu12Cox44000170_FD_204666 | JGI IMG/M metagenome (GOLD analysis project Ga0306920, IMG submission 204666) | Lab enrichment of tropical soil microbial communities from Luquillo Experimental Forest, Puerto Rico - flux4day.12C.oxic.44.000.170 (v2)... | ecosystem: Environmental > Terrestrial >... | reverse complement strand
GGAACGCACCCACGAGGCCCGCAACGCCCGCATTGATGTGCACGACGGTGCCGCCGGCGAAGTCGAGCGCGCCCCACTGCCAGATGAGACCCGCGCTGGCGTTCGCCGCGTCCACCTTGTCGGGGCTGGTGTAGGCGTCGGGGCCGGCCCAGTACCACACCATGTGCGCGATCGGGCAGTAGCTGAAGGTGAACCAGATGACCAGAAAGAGCAGCACGGCCGAGAAACGGATGCGCTCCACCAGCGAGCCGAGGATCAGGCAGCAGGTGATGGCGGCGAAGGTTCCCTGGAACGCCACGTACACCAGCTCGTAGAGCGGCGTGCCCTTGCTGAAGGTGGAGGCGAACGAGAAAGCACCGGTCTTCGCATCGAAGGTACCGCTGAGGAATACTCGGCTCAGGCCGCCGATGATGGCGTTATGCTCGGTGAAAGCGAGCGAATAACCGTATACGCACCACAGCACGCTGATCAGGGAAAAGCCGACGAAGACCTGCATGAGCACCGACAGCATGTTCTTCGTGCGCACCAGCCCCCCGTAGAAGAGCGCGAGCGCAGGCACCGACATGAGCAGCACCAGCGCCGTCGCGGTGAGCATCCAGGCGGTGTCGCCCTTGCTCGGCTGCGGCGCGTCGGCGGCAAGGCTGAGCGCCGGCGCAAGCGCCGCGAGCGCAACGGCCAGCCGGGCGGCCTGCCTGCGCGTGTTGGCAACGGTCGGCATGGTCTCTTTCCTGTGGTTTGCGCAACGAATACCGGCTGCACGCACCGCGGACGGCGCGTAAGCTGGTGAAGCGCGCAGAAAAGGTGCAGATTCCATGCCATGGCGTAAGTCACGGTGTTGCCGTGACTCGCGCAGCCCGGCGCCGGAGGTAACGCACCATGTTGGAGCCGGCGTCATCGACCCTGCCCCGAATCGGGGCAGCCGCACCACACGAGGCCTCGGACTTATGGATGCCTTTCGTATCGATGAGATCGCTCGCAGACTGCTCGAGCGCGTACCACCCGCGCTGCGCAGCATGCAGGCTGACCTGGAGAGCAACTTCCGCGCCGTGTTGCGTGAGCGGCTGAGCAAGCTCGACCTGGTGAGCCGTGACGAGTTCGACGCCCAGACGCGGGTGCTCGAGCGCACGCGCGCCCAGCTCGAGGCGCTCGAGGCACGCCTCGCGGCGCTGGAAGGCGGCGCGCCCGATCCAGCTAACCGCGGAGGTCCCGGCAGCGGAGCCGCGCCCACCAGCTGACCTCTCCAAGGCGCCGCCGGAGCTTACGTGGCCGTAGCAAGGGTGGCGTGTCGGGCGCAGCTCGGACTTCAGGCGCCACTCGTACAGGTCGAGGTGAGCCTCGCCAGCGGACTCCCGGCCTTCTGCATCGTCGGACTGCCGGCGACCGTCATCAAGGAGAGCAAGGAACGTGTGCGCGCGGCGCTCACCAATTCGGGTTTCACATTTCCCGCGGGACGTATCACGGTGAGCCTCGCGCCGGCGGAGCTCCCCAAAGAGGGCGGCCGCTTCGATCTGCCGATCGCACTCGCGATCCTGCTTGCTTCGGGACAACTGCGGGGCCGCGCACAGGGCGAGCGGCCCCGGGAGTACTACGGAGAGCTCGGGCTCACGGGGGAGCTCAAGCCGGTGCGCGGACTCCTGCTCGCCGCCGCGCATGCGCGGCGGCAGGGTCACGAGCTCGTCGTGCCTTGTGGCAATGCCCTGGAGGCCTGCGCCGCCGCGCCGAGGCAGGTCCGCGCGGCCGGGCACCTCCTGGAGGTGTGCGCGCACCTGAGTGGGGCGTCGCCGTTGCCGCCGCACTCGACTCCCGAGCACGTAGCCACGGACCGCGATGCCGGCACGCTGACCCGCCTCGACCTCGCCGATGTCCGTGGACAGTGGCTTGCCAAGCGGGCGCTCGTCATCGCAGCCGCCGGGGCGCACAGCCTGCTGCTCATCGGTCCGCCGGGTTCCGGAAAGACCATGCTGGCCCAGCGCCTGCCGGCGCTGCTGCCGCCGCTCGCGGCGAGCGAAGCGCTCGAGGTGGCTGCGATTGCCGCGGTGAGCCCCGGGGGATTCGCGCCCGATCAATACGGGCAGCGGCCGTTCCGCGCACCCCACCACAGCAGCTCGACCGCCGCGCTCGTCGGCGGTGGCGCGCGTGCGCTGCCCGGAGAGGTGAGCCTCGCACACCTCGGCGTTCTGTTTCTCGACGAGCTACCCGAGTTTCCGCGCGTGGTGCTCGAGTCACTGCGCGAGCCGCTCGAGAGCGGCACGGTGTCCGTTTCACGCGCGGCACTGCAGAACCGCTACCCCGCAGCGTTCCAGCTCATTGCCGCGATGAATCCCTGCCCCTGCGGGCGGCTCGGAGAGGCAGCCGCAGACTGTCGCTGCACACCCGCCGAGATCCGCGGCTATCGGCGGCGGATCTCAGCTCCCCTGCTCGACCGGCTCGACATGCACGTCGAGGTACCGCGCCTGGCGGCACGCGAGTTCACCGAGGCCGCGAGTGAGCAGGTCGAAACCACGGCAGCGGCCGCCGCGCGCGTCGCCCGCGCGCGCGGCCTGCAGCTCGAGCGCCAGGGCATCTGCAACGCGCGACTCACCGATGCGGCCGTACAGCGCTGGTGCCGGGCGGACGGGGCGTCCGAGCGGCTGCTTGCGAATGCGATGGAACGTTTCGGACTCTCGGGACGCGCCCGTCAGCGGGTGCTGAAAGTGGCGCGCACTATCGCCGATCTTGCGGGTGTCCCGGTCGTCACCGCCGCTCACATGGGCGAGGCGCTGGGGCTGCGCTGCCTCGATGGCCGTGGCACTACTGCGCGATCTGCACCATGTGGTCGACCGCTTGCTTGACGAGGTCGTCGGACACGTCGGTGCGACCGCCCTTGGGGGGCATGACTCCAGCGCTGCCGGTGAAGCCGCGGATGGCGTGGTCATAGAGGACCGCCTTGCCTTGGGCGATCCGGGGGCCCCAGGCTGCCTTGTCGCCCGCGCGGGGTGCTCCGGCGATCCCCTGACCGTGGCAGGTGCTGCACGTCTGCTCGAAAAGCTCGGTGCCATTCTTCGGAATCGCCACCTCCGCGGTGCCCGCGGCGGCAGGACCCGGGGCCTTGATGGCGAGCGCCGAGTTGTCGTGACCGGCAATCGCCTCCTCGCTCGGCGGGGCGATGCGCGTCGCGACGTTCTTGGCATAGTCGGCCTCGCTCAGCACCTGCCGGTCCTGAGTGTGGCTGGCGACGATCCGTGCGAGCGCGAACAGCAGGATGGCCACCGCCACCAGCAGCCCGATGACCAGGCTGAACACGTTGAAGAAGTGGGTGTCCTGCTTGCTCACGATGAAGCCCGGTGGCGCCGCCCGCAGAAACGGCCGCGCAGTATAGCCGTTCGGCTCCCCGCGCCGTAAGTAGAGGGGTAGGTGGCTCCAGGCATGCCACGCTGGCCGCCGTCACCCGCACGATCGGCCCGAAATGACGGGATACCCTGGCCCGGTTCCGCCCCGCGCAACCGTGGGCGACGACGTAGCGCGTATCAAGACGCTCTCATGGCGCGCGCGAGCTGGCTCATGGAGATCACGCTGATATATCAGACGCGATATACGAGAGGTCATTTGAAGATGACTCGATTTGCCGTGTTATTTTATCGACCCCCGATCCACGCAACGCATCGGGGTGCGTCCTCGCGGTCGCACGCACCAGAAAGCCGGCTCAACCGTTTCAGCAGCAGGGGGTTCAATGTCGGTGTTTGTCAGCAACCTCACTGGCGACGCCGCCGCCATCCGAGCGGCCCTCGCGCGCTTGCAACGCGGGGATGACCGCGTGCCGCGCGGCGTTCGGCCGGTGATCGAGGAATCGTGGCAGCGCTGTTTGCGCAGCGGGGTTGACCCGATCACGCCGCGTGCGGTGCGCAGCGTCGACTCAGGGCGGTCACGGACTGCGCGCCGGAGGGAACTGCTCGAAGCGAGCCACGACGTGATGGCGCAGGCGAGGACGGCGCTGAGTGGTTGCGGCACCATGCTGATTCTGGCGGATGCCGACGGAGTGGTGCTGCACACCGACGGCGATGACAACGCGCTCTCTGCTGCAGAGGGTGTTGGGCTCACGCGGGGCAGCAACTGGAGCGAGGCGGCGCGCGGCACCAGTGGCCTCGGGACCTCGCTCTATCTCGGGGATGCGGTACACGTGCACGGCCCCGAACACTACTGCCGCACGCACCAGAGCTGGACCTGCTCGGGGAGCGTCGTGCGCGACCCGGTCGATGAGGGTGTTCTCGGCGCTTTGTCGGTGGCGGGTCCGAGCGATGCCTTCAATCCGCACCTGTTTCCACTGGTGCTGGCGAGCGCGGCCGGCGTGCGCGCGGCACTGGCGGAGCGCGAGGAACTGCGGCGCAAGCGGCTCCTGGAATATGCGCTCGCGATGCTGTCACGCCGCAGCACCACCGGCCTCATGCTGTTCGATCGCCGCGGGCGGTTGGTCACCGCCGATCCACGTGCCCGCTCAGCCCTGGTGTCGCTCTGTGCCTCGGAGGATGAGTCGTTTTCCACGCGCATCGTGGCGCTCGATGTTTGTGCAGGACCCGAGGCCAGCGTTGCGCAGATGCCCTTCTGGTTGCGCGGCCAGTGGCTCGAGGCGGTGGTCGCGGACGACGAGCGCGTCGGCACGATCGTGAAATTTCCCGGCACGCTTCAGGCGGTTCCATCGATGGAGAGCGGCTTACCGCGCTACAAGCTGCGACGTGTGATGGCGTACGTCGATGCACGCCTCAGCTGCCCCATTAGCCTCGATGATCTGGCGAACGTTGCCGGGGTCAGTCGCTTCCACTTCCACCGGCAGTTCCGCAAGACCGTCGGTGTCACGCCGCGCGAGTATGTTCTGCGGGCACGGATCGAGCGGGCGAAAGGACTGTTGACCGAATCGGATCTCACCGTCGGCGAGGTTTCCGGTGCGGTGGGGTTTGCGGATCAGAGCCATTTCTCCAACATCTTCCGCAGGCTCACGACGATGACTCCGCGCGCCTTTCGAAACTCCATGTCCGGCTGAGCGCGGCGACAAATGAAATGGCCGGCGACCGAAGCCGCCGGCCATGGTTCACGCGCATCACAGGGGGTTAATGCTGCACGTGATACGAAAATAGGTCGGCCGTCCCTGGCCCGGTAACGGCCGTCCGTGAGCCGTTGGATGCTGAAATAATCCGGCTCGCCCGTGCCTGCGCATACGTGCGGATTCTGTTCGTTTCTTGCTCAAGTTGCGGGTGAGGTTCACGCGAGCGGACCACGCGACCGCCGCCGGGACTCGGCCCGCGCATCGGAAAGATCCCTTTGTTGAATCAATGAACTGCGTGCGGTGTGGCGTTACGCGGTGTGTCCCGATGGCCAGCGCAGGGTGGCGTCGCTTATGATCGCCCGCCCCAGACGCGCCCGTAGCTCAGTTGGATAGAGTGGCAGCCTCCGAAGCTGCAGGTCGCTGGTTCGAATCCAGTCGGGCGCGCCAACAAAACTCTTTTACAATTAATATGTTACACGATTTCGTGCAGAAAAACACCCCTTTTTTAGTTCACGCCTCTTTTAGTTCACGCCTCTTGAAGATTGCGACATCTGCAGAGCAGCTTTCAAATTTGCTGGCGAAGCGCGCAGACAGTCACTGTCACAGTTGGTTTCGATCGATTGAGATGCTGGGTGTGCAGCCCGGCGCTGGTGAAGGCTAACATCGAAACTTGAGTTGAGCCGCGTGTGTTTGGTGCAACGCTTTGCCGGAGGATCCAATGAGAACTCGACACTTCCTGGACGTTGTATTTTGTTTCGGCGCGGCAGGGATGGTTGTGCCGGTGGTATCTGCGCAAGAACAAATGGATGCGAGCAAGCACAGGATCATGCACAACGGTGATTTGAAGTGGAACCCGATCATCAAGGGTTGCGACATGGCTGTAGTACAAGGCAATCCGGATGCTGACGGCCAGCAGTTTGTAATCCGGTTCCGGTGCGCGGATGGCGCAAAAGTTCCGGCGCACTGGCATCCGACAGACGAATACCTGACCGTGCTTAAAGGCGCTTTCCTCGTTGGGACGGGCGACACGTTCGATGAAGCCAAGCTACAGACCATGAGCCTCGGGAACTTCCTTCTGATGCCCAAAGGTATGCACCACTTCGCCTTGAATAAGGGAGAGACCGTCGTTCAGGCGCACGGAATTGGACCGTTCAAGGTGAACTGGTTGAATCCGTCAGAGGTGCAGCCGCCTGATTCGACAGCAGCTCCGAAAGCAAAATAGCTAGACAACAAAACTTCGCGGGCGTGTGTCTATTCCGATGAGAGGGGTGACGGTTTATACCGAAGACATAGGTAACAGCCGCCGCATGCCTGTCGCAGACAGTTAAGCAATTGCTGAAGTATCGCCTGAACGGAGCCGGAGAAGGCTCGACCTGAACCCGCCCTCAGTGAGCGTGCTCGGAAGCCGCCAGATCGTTGATCAGCTCGATCAGCTTTGGCTCACTGCCGGCCTGAGCGACGTCGGTGCTGTACTTGCCGGCCACGACGAAGAACGGTACGCCCTGCACGTGATAGCGCTGGGTGATCTCCTCGGCACGCTGCAGGTTGGAGCTGACCGAGAATGAGTTGTAGGCCTTGGCGAAGTCATCGGCGCTGACACCATTCTGTACGGCGAACTGCTGCTGCAGGCGGAAGGTCTCCTCCTCGCTCTGGCCTACCAGCGGCGGCACGTGGTTCTCGAGATCCTGGTGGATCGTGTCGAAGGCCTTGGCCACCAGATCATCCCGCCCGAGCGCCTCGAGCGTGTAGTACAGCCGAGCGTGCGCGCGGTGAACGTCCTGCCAGATCACCGGAACCCTGACGAACTCGACGTAGGCCGGCTTGGTCTTGAGCCAGCTGCGAATGCCTGGCTCGAGTGCGTAGCAGTGCGGGCAGGCGAGCCAGAACATTTCAATCACTTCCACCCTGCCGGTCGCGACGCTGGTCGGCTGCGCTGGAACCACCGGACTGTAGTTCACTCCCGGCTGCCACTTGCCACCGGGCAGCTGCGCGCCGGCTGCCGCACCTGCGATCTTCTCGAGCGAAGCGTCGCTGCGCGCGTGGGTGTCGCCGTCGGGATCGCCCGACTCCTGGGACGCAGTCGCCTGCTCTGTCTCACTCTGTGCCGGCCGCGTTTCGGGCGGAGGCGGGGTCGCAGGCGTCGGCGATGCCGCCTGGGTGTCGGCGGCAGGGGATGGCGCGGGCGTGGGCGCAGGCGCGGATGTCTGGCGCGCGCAGGCAGACAGAGCCAGCAGCGCCGCCACCGCGAGAATACGAGTCCTCATGTGAAGTCCTTGAGTCAGCGCATACCCTGGACGTAGGAGGCTACGTCACGGATCTGCTCGGGGGAAAGGCGCCGCGCGATGGTGAACATCATGGCGCCGTTTCGCGACGCTGCCTCCGGGCGTGGCCCCGTATAGCGTGCGCCGCCGGCGTAGTCCTTGAGCTGCTTCACCACGTACACCGACTGCTGTGCGCGCAGTGCCGGATAACCAGCAGCGAGGTTGCCACGGCCGACGGGGCCGTGACAGGCGACGCACGCCGGAACGTCGCGCGCGCGATCACCGCGCAGGTACAGCGCCTCACCGGCCTGCCAGTAGGAGGGATCGGCCTCGAGCCCGAGCGGGGTCTGAGCCTGGTAATAGACCGCGATGTCGTCGATGTCCTGATCGCTGAGTGTGCTCGCGAGTGGCTTCATCACGGGATTGTCGCGAACCCCGGAGCGAAACAATCGCAGTTGCTCGACGATGTAGACCGCACTTTGTGCGGCGAGTCGGGGCCACTCGGGGCTCGCGCTGTTGCCGTTCGGTCCGTGACAGGCCGAGCACACCGCGGTCTTGGTCGCTCCACGCCCCGCGTCGCCGTCAGCGAAGGGAGCATTGAGAGGCGCGCTCGCAGCAGCGCTGGCCTGAGCCGTCGCGGCTCCAGCGGCAGTCGGTGTCTGCGCCACGCTCGCCAGCGGCGCGAGCGACGACAGCGTCGCCGCTGCGGCAAGCCGCCCCAACCAACCGACTGTCATGCTCTGCGGCATCTGTGGCTTTCTCGTGACCGGCCCATGGCGCGAGGGCGGCGAATTGTACACTAGAGCCGTGCCTGCGCTTTCTGACGCTTTGCAAACATGAGCCGCTTCGGCGAGGCACGCTTCCTCACGAGTGTCGCGGCACCGAGGCAGTTTCCTGCCGACGTGGGCGCCGAGGTGGCGTTCGCGGGTCGCTCCAACGCCGGCAAGTCGAGCGCCATCAACGCCATCACGCAGCGTCGCGGCCTCGCCCGCACCAGCAAGACACCCGGCCGCACGCGGCTGCTGAATTACTTTGAGCTCGCCCCGGCCACGCGCCTCGTCGACCTGCCGGGCTACGGCTATGCGAGTGTTGCGGCAATCGAGCGCGGCGCCTGGCTGCCGCTGCTCGAGAGTCTGCGCGCGAGGTCGTCCCTCAAGGGCCTGTTCGTGATCGTGGACTCGCGGCGAGGCTTGACGGAGGGCGATGAGGATCTCATCGAGTGGGCACAGGTCGGGCATCGCCTGCACGTGCTGCTCTCGAAGGCAGACAAGCTCAACCGCGGCGAGGCGGCGGCGGTGCTGCGTGCCACCTCGACGCGATTGGCTGGCCGCGGCACCGTGCAACTCTTCTCAGCGCTTCGGGGCGTCGGCCTGCGCGAGGCGCAGGAGACGCTCGCCGCCTGGCTCGAGCTCGGGCCGCGCTCCGGAGGGCGGCGGAAATAAAAAACCCCGGCGGTGTGAACCGCCGGGGCAGACTAACCCGGCACAGGTCTCATGAACCGGGTCGACCCGCTCAGGGAGGGAAGCGGGGAGTGCGAAGCACTCGATAAGGTTCGACGCCGGCCCCTCATGAGAGTTCCGTCACAGTCCATAAAAAATATCTTTTCAAATCATGAGCTTGCTGAAGACGATGTCTCTTTCGCGCCACAAACTCAGCCTTCGGCTATGCCGTATGGCTCCAGTGCCACGGGCGCAGGGCCTATTCAGAAATTCAGAAACACCGAGAGCGATGCCACGCTGGCGCCGCTGGTGTTCGGCACGTTGAAGTTCTCGTACTCCAGTCGCGCGCCGACCATGCTGATGTGCGCCTGCACGCCGATGCCCCAGGCGAATTCCGTGCCGTTGGTTGAAAGACTCCCGGGCGACACCAGCGAGTTGACGTTGCCGTTCAACTGCCAGCGCGCGAGGCCCACCTTGCCGAAGACGTCGACCACCGGCAGCGGAATCGGCAAGAAGCCAACTGCGTAGGCGGCCACGGCGTCGCCGTCGGCGTGTGCGGTGACGTTGCCGCCGGCGGAGGTGGTGGTGCTGCTGCCGCTGCCGAGATCGATGTAGTCCAGCTCCCCCGCCAGCCAGTTGAGCGGACGCACACCGCCAAACGCCTTCCATGAAGTGTTCTTGAGATCGGGCAGTCCACCCAGATTCGTGATGTCGCTCACCGAGTTGCGCACGACGCCCGCGCCCACGTAGAAGAACCCGTTTTCAGCCCGGGCGGCGCTCGCCCCGAGCGCCAGCACCGTCAGCAACATGAGCTTGCGCATGAATGACCTCTCGTCCCTGGAATCACGCCATGGGTCAGAAAACGCTAACACAGCGAGGGCGCTGACACCGTGAAGGCGTCGTCAGCCGCGCGACCCGTCGCCGCCGAGCGACACGCTGGTTGCAGTCCGGCGTCACCTAAACGGGTCCCCGCACGGTTTCGTGGGCTGCTTTAGTGCGCTTCGTCCCAGTTCGTACCTGTGCCGACGTCGACGCGCAGCGGGACGCTGAGTGTTGCCGCCTTCACCATGTGATCGTGCACCGCTGCGGCGACTGTCTCGGCGGCGTCCGCCCGTACCTCCAGCACCAGCTCATCGTGCACCTGCATGATGAGCCGCGCCGGCGCTCCGGTGCTCAGGCACCACTCGTGCACACTGATCATGGCGCGCTTGATGATGTCGGCCGCCGTGCCCTGCATCGGCGCATTGATGGCGGCGCGCTCGGCGTACTGGCGCAGCTGCGGGTTGCCTGAGCGGATATCGGGCAGGTACAGCCGCCGGCCGAACACGGTCTCGACAAACCCCCGCTCGCGCGCCTGTACGCGCATGTTGTCCATGAAGCGCCGCACGCTCGGATAACGCTGGAAGTAACGCTCGACGTACTGCTGCGCCGCGCTGCGCTCGATGCCGAGGTTGCGGGCCAGGCCGAACGCCGACATGCCGTACATGAGACCGAAGTTGATCACCTTGGCGGTACGGCGCTGATCCGCGGTGACCGCGGTGAGCTCGCAGCCGAAGACCTCGGCGGCCGTCGCCTGATGCACGTCACGGTCCTCGGCAAATGCAGCTCGCAGGCTTTCATCCCCCGAGAGGTGCGCCATGATGCGCAGCTCGATCTGCGAGTAATCGGCGGCGAGCAGCACGACACCCGGAGGCGCGATGAACGCCCTGCGGATGCGTCGCCCCTCCGGTCCGCGCACCGGGATGTTCTGCAGGTTCGGATCGAGCGACGACAAACGCCCGGTGGCGGCTACCGCCTGTGCGTAGTTGGTATGGATGCGCCCGGTGCGCCCGTGCACGAGCTCAGGAAGCTTATCGGTGTAGGTGGATTTGAGCTTGGCGAGGGCGCGGTACTCGAGCACGATCCGCGGCAAGGCGAAGCTGGCGGAGAGCTCCTCGAGCACATCCTCGGCGGTCGAGGGCTGACCGGTGGGCGTGCGCCGTCGCACCGGCAGCTGCAGCCGCTCGAACAGGATCTGCTGCAGCTGGCGGGGCGAATCGATGTTGAACTCGTGTCCGGCCTCGCGGTGCGCCTGCACGAGCAGCTCCTGCAGCTGTCGGGAGAACTCACGGCTCTGCAATCGCAGCTGCTCGCGATCGACCAGCACGCCGTGCTGTTCCATGGCGAGCAGTACCGGCGCCAGCGGTTGTTCTATATCGCGGTACAGCCGTGCGAGCGGCGGGACGGCTGCGAGCTGTGACCAGAGCGCACCGTGCAGCCGCAGCGTCACATCGGCGCGTGCCGCGGCGTACTCGCTGGCGCGCTCGACCGGCACCTGGTCGAACGAGATCTGCTTCGCGCCCTTGCCGGCGAGCTCGGTGTAGCTGAGCGTCCGCAGGCCGAGATAGCGCTGCGCATCCGCGTCCAGCTCGTGGCTGGTCGCGACGCTGTTCCACACGTACGACTCGAGCATGGTGTCGAAGCGCATGCCCTCGAGCTTGATGCCCACGTGCGCGAGCACGTGCGCAACGTACTTGAGGTTGTGCCCCACCTTGCCGCGCGCCGGATCCTCGAGGATCGGTTTGAGCCTCGCGAGTAGCTCGGCACGCGGGAGCTGTTCCGGGACCCCGGGATAGGCGTGGGCGAGCGGCACGTACGCCGCGCTGCCGGCTTCGAGCCCGAAGGATACCCCGACGATCTCGGCGCGCATGTAGTCGAGGCTGGTGGTCTCGATACCGAAGGCGATGAGCTCAGCCTGCCGCAGCAGAGTCAGCCAGCGCTCGAATGCCTCCCAGCTGTTGATGGTCTCGTATTTGTGCTCGAGGGGTAACGCTTCCGGGAGCGCCGGCGCGGGCGGCTGCGGCGCGAGTGGCGCTGCGGACGCTGCCGGAGTTGCCGGGGAGCCCGGCAGTTCGCCCGCTTCGAGCTGGCGCAACAGACCACGCAGTTCGAGCCGGCCGTACAGCTCGCGCAGCTTCGCTGCATCAGGAGCTCCTGGCGTCAGCTCTGCGAGCGACACTGACAGCTCGAGATCGGTGCGGATGGTTGCGAGGCGGCGCGACAGCTCGAGGGTGTCGAGTCCGGCGCGCAGGTTTTCACCCACCCTGCCCGGTACCTCGGCGACGTGCGCAATGAGACCATCCAGGCTCCCGTACTGCGCGAGCAGCTTCGCGGCGGTCTTCGGTCCCACCTTGTCGATGCCGGGAATATTGTCGATGTTGTCGCCGATCAGCGCGAGGTAGTCGACGATCTGCTCGGGGTAGACGTCGAATTTCAGCTTGACCGCCTCGCGATCGAGACGCGTGTCGGTCATGGTGTTGATAAGTGTGATCGACTCGCTCACGAGCTGTGCCATGTCCTTGTCACCGGTCGAGATGAGTACCTGCTGCCCTGCGCGTGCCGCGCGGCAGGCCAGGGTGCCGATGACATCGTCCGCCTCGACGCCGGACTCGCGCAGCAGTGGCAACCCCTGGGCCGCGATGATCTCGAGCAGCGGTGGAATCTGCGCGCGCAGCTCATCCGGCATGCCCGGGCGATGCGCCTTGTATTCGGCAAACAGCTGATCGCGGAAGGTTTTGCCGGGCGCGTCGAACACCACCGCGACGCGCTGCGGCTGAAAGTCCTTCATGAGCTTGTTGAGCATGTTGATGACGACCAGCACGGCGCCGGTCGGCTCGCCACGCGAAGTCGACAGCCGCGCCACGGCGGGCGCGGCGTGAAACGCCCGGTAGACATAAGACGAGGCGTCGACGAGAACCAGGTCGGGATTGCGCGCCATGAAAAGTGAAATCGAAAGCGGGCCGCGAGTATAACGGACCGCGCCTGACCTTCGCCGCGGTCAACCCGCCGGTGCTGTGGCGCGCTGAAGGGCGTGCTGTCAGAGCGCCTGACGATACTCGCGCGCGCCCTCGAGCGGGACGTGTTTCCCGACAGTGCGACGGCGAGGCCACTCCACGGCCTGATACGCACCTGAGCTGCGCGCGCGCGTGCCCCGGCGCTCTTGACCGGGGTCCCCGCGAAATTGCGCGTCTTGCCAATCGGTACCCGCTCGACGACCGCGTCGAGCGCAATTCGTGGGGTGGGTTAGTGGGATGGGTTAGTGGGGTGGCTTAGTCGGGTGGTCTAGTGAGGCGTCTGCTGATCCTCGTCCTTGTCGGATTTCTTCGGTGGCGCCGCCACGTCCGATGGCGGTGGCTCCGCCGTGCTGTGTGGCTCCGGCGTGGGTGAGGGTTGCGGTGGCTGTCCGGGGGCGCCCGACGGCGGCGGCGCTGGAGGTGCCGTGGCGGGCGCCGTGACGACCGCACCGCCCTTCTCCGGGAGGTACAGGGGGCCTTTCTGTCCGCAGCCCGCCAACGCGAGCGTGACGCCCACGACTGCGCCGAGACATCCGCGGGAGAGTGCGCCTCTCACACGTACATCGGCCGATGATCGCGCAGTGACAGCCAGCCCCGTATCACGCGGTAGGCGATCCAGATCCCGAGTACGGCGAGGCCGAGTATGGCGAGCGGAATACCGATGATCGTCAGCATGACGAGCCCGCAAACCACCGCCCAAAGGAGCGCGTACCAGAAGGTGCGGATCTGCCAGCGGAAATGCGATTCGAGGTAGGTCCCGCGGGTCGCCGAGCGGCGCGCGTAGTTCATGATCACCGCGACGATCGAGGGCAGCCCGCCCACGAAGCTGCCGACGATGGTGTGGAAGGTGGTGATGCCGATGACCACCGCCAGCGCGTGCAGCGCGTAGATGACGTGCGTGTAGGTGACCAGCGACTCATCGACGTGCGGTGCCTCGGCGCTCATCGGCGGAAGGGGGGTCGACATGGTGCACCTCCGGTTAAGGGCCTTTCGAGCGTTCCTCGGCCCGGCGCTCGACGATCGCCATGGTGAGCCGCGACACGCACACCAGCCGCTCGCTCTCGTCGCGGATCTCGATGTGCCACACGTGACTGCGGCTGCCGAGATGAAACGGGCGCGCCGTCGCGGTGACCGTCCCGGAGGCGAGCCCGCGCAGATGATTGGCGTTGATTTCCTGCCCGACGCACAGGTACTGCTCGGGGTCGACGCACAGAATCGAAGCGACGCTGCCGATCGTCTCCGCGAGCGTTACCGAGGCGCCGCCATGCAGCAGCCCGAAGGGCTGGTGCGTGCGCTCATTCACCGGCATGGTCGCGCGCAGGAAGTCGGGCCCAACCTCGGTGAAACGGATGCCGAGGAACCCGGGCATGCTGTGACTGCCGCGGGCGGTGAGGTCCTCGGGTGTTGAAGCCACGCGCCAGATGCCCATCGCAGCTAGTCTAGCGGTTTGCACAGTGGCAATCTGCCTCCCAAAGGGTACATGGAGCCGCCGGGATGACCGACTTCACCTTCCTGCCGTCCGCCGTGCCGAGCGTTGCCGTGGCCGGCACAGAGCGTCGTTTTCCGGTCCATCGAATCTATTGCGTCGGCCTCAACTACGCGGACCACATCCGCGAGTTCGGGCGCGACCCCGAGCGCTCACCGCCGATATTCTTCATGAAGCCCGCGGATGCGGTGGTCGCCAACGACGAAGAGGTTCCCTACCCACCGTGCACCTCGAACTTCCACTACGAGATCGAGTTGGTGGTGGCGCTCGCCCGCGGGCGACGTGATGTACCGCCGCAGGCGGCGCTCGACCTGGTGTTTGGTTACGCCGCCGGCAACGACCTGACGCGCCGCGACCTGCAGAAGGCAGCCAAGGACCGCGGCGAGCCGTGGGACACTTCCAAGGGCTTCGACTACTCGGCGCCGATAGCGGCCATCCGTCCGGCGAGCGGCGGGCACGTGACGCGCGGGCGAATCTGGCTGAGCGTGAACGGCAGCCTGCGGCAGGAGTCGGACATCAGCCGCATGATCTGGGATGTGCCACACATCATTGCGGCGCTGTCGAAGCTCTATGAGCTCCGGGCCGGTGATCTCATATTCACCGGCACGCCCGCGGGCGTGGGTCCGGTGAAACCCGGCGACCACCTCGAGGGCGGTGTCGATGGACTCGAGGTGTTGCGCAACACCATTGCACCGCCGGCCGACGACTAGCTCGTGAAGCTCTACGGCTACTTCCGCAGCTCTGCGACCTACCGGGTGCGCATTGCGCTGAACCTCAAGGGCATCCCCTGGCAGAGCGTGGTGGTGGATCTGCGCGCGCCGAAGAGCGCACAGAACACGCGCGAGTTCCGCGCGCTGAATCCGCACGGTCTCATTCCCGTGCTGGTCGATGGCGAGCGCACGCTCACGCAGTCGCTCGCCATCCTCGAGTACCTGGAGGAGACCCATCCGCAGCCGCCGCTTCTGCCGCGCGATGCGGCCGCGCGCGCCGAGGTCCGCGCGCTCGCGCTCGCGGTGGCCTGCGACATCCATCCGCTGAACAATCTGCGCGTGCTCAACTACCTGCGCACCCAGCTCGGCCACGACGAGAGCGCCGTGAACGCGTGGTACGCGCACTGGATCGCGCAGGGCTTCGCGGCGCTCGAGCGCGACGCCGCCCGGCTGAGCGGTGATGGACGGCACATGTACGGCACCGCGGTGACACTGGCCGACGTCTGCATCGTGCCGCAGATGTTCAACGCCCGACGCTACAGCTGCGACGTGACGCCCTATCCGACGCTGCGCGCGATCTGTGCGCACCTGGAGGGCCTGCCGGCCTTCGCGCAGGCTGCGCCGGAAGTGCAGCCGGACGCTTCACCGGCTTAGGAGCGCAACAGACCATGTCGCGAAGAGGTTTCCTGCGCTCGAGTGCTGCGCTGCTGACGGTGGCGGGTGCCGACTGGCTCCTCACGGGCGCCGCGGCGAAGGCAGCGGGGCCGCAGGAGGAAGCGCCGGCACCCTTCGACTACGCGCGTCTCAAGGGACTCGCCCGGGCACGCGCCGCACAGGGATACGTCGCTCCCGCGAAGCGCCTGCCGCCCGCCGTCGCGGCACTCGACTGGGATCATTGGCAGGCGATCCGCTATCGCGAGGAGCGCGCGCTGTGGGCCGGCGAAGGATTGCGTTTCCAGGTGCAGTTCGCTCACCCCGGCTACACGCTCGACAAGCCGGTGCGGATGTACGAGGTCAACAACGGCGCGGCGCGCGAGATCACCTTCGATCCCTCGCTGTACGATTACACACACGCCGCAATCCGTCCGGCCGCGGTGCCGGCCAACCTCGGCTTCGGTGGCTTTCGCTTCTTCCACCACACCGACTGGACGCGCGATGTTGCGGCGTTCCAGGGCGCCTCCTACTTTCGCGCCGTCACCGGCGACATGCAGTACGGCATGTCGCAGCGCGGGCTCGCGATCAATACCGGCATGGCCGAGCCTGAGGAGTTCCCGGATTTCATCGCCTACTACCTGGAGCGGCCGGTGAAGGATTCCAGCCGGCTCACGGTGTACGCCCTGCTCGATTCTCCGAGCGTGACGGGCGCCTATCGCTTCGTCATCGATGCGGGCGACACCATGGTCATGGATGTGGATTCCGCGCTCTATCCGCGCCGCCAGATCGAGCGGCTCGGCATCGCTCCCGCGACCAGCATGTTCCTGTCCGGCAAGAACGATCGGCGCGTTGCCGATGACTGGCGGCCGGAGATCCACGACTCGGACGGGCTGCAGATCTGCACGGGTGCGGGGGAGTGGATCTGGCGGCCGCTCGTCAATCCGGCGGCAGTGCGCGTCAACAGCTTCATGGACGACGGGCCGCGCGGCTTCGGGCTCATGCAACGCGAGCGGCAGTTCGCGCAGTATCAGGACGACGGGGTCTTCTACGAAAAGCGCCCGAGCGTGTGGATCGAGTCGAAATCCAGCTGGCGCAAGGGCGCGGTGATGCTGGTCGAGATCCCGACGCCCGATGAGACGAACGACAACATCGTCGCGTTCTGGACTCCGGAGGACAAGCCGCAGCCGGGCACCGAATACCTGTACGGCTATCGACTCTACTGGTGCCGCGAGAACCCGCACGGCCCGAAACTCGCGGAGGTGGTCGCCACCCGCACCGGCGTCGGTGGTGTGGTCGGAGCGAAGCGCAGCCACTTCGCCTGGCGCTTCGTCGTCGACTTCGCAGGCGGCGATCTCCGCACCCTGGGTGAGCACGCGCGCGTGGTGCCCGTCATCACCACCTCACGCGGGCGCATCGAGCTGTCCTCCGCCCGGCGCATCGTGCCGCACCCCACCGAATGGCGCGCCGCGTTCGACCTCGCGCTCACCAACGACATCGTGGAGCCGGTCAACCTGCGTCTCTACCTGTCGCTCGACGGCCAGGCACTCACCGAGACCTGGCTGTATCAATACACACCGCCGCCGCCCGCGCAGCGAAAAGTCTGAAGGCGTTACCCGGCGGGCGTCTCCGCGGCATGACGCCGCACGAAACTGACATAGCCGGCGAGGAACTGCCGCAGCTGCTCCTCGATGGCCGCATCCTTGAGCGCTCCGGTCTCATCGAAAACGCTGCCGGCACGTGGCACCATCAGCCGGCCGCCAAACCACGCGTGCGTGCCGAGGGTGCGCAGCACCGGGAGCCATGCCGTCTGGCTGAGGGTCGTGCCGAAGGCTCCCGGCGAGGCGCCGATGACCGCGAACGGACGGCCGCCGAAAACCCGCTTGATGTCGGAGGAAGGCCGCGAGAGCCAGTCGATGGCGTTCTTGAAAACGCCGGGCAGGCTGTTGTTGTATTCGGGGGTCACGAGCAGCACACCATCGGCGGCCACGATCGCATCCTTGAGCTGCGTGACGGTGGCGGGCAGCCCCTGCACCTCGATGTCATAGTCATAGAGCGGGATGCCGCGGATACCGGCGACCTCGAGCGTCGCCTCGGGTGGCATGAGGCGCGTCGCCGCGCGCAGCAGGGCGCTGTTGTAGGACCCGCGGCGCAGGCTTCCGGAGATCCCCAGCAGCTTGGTCATGCCGACTCCCTCGATCCAGCTGCGAGCCTGCACTGGGCGCGGCGGTGTTGCAACCGCGCCGCCGCGCCCACAAAGCTGTGGTTCTGCCGTCTACTGACGGAGCTTCGTCGCCACGCGCCGGTAAGCCTCGCGGAACGGGATGCCTTCGGCCACCACCAGGCGGTTGGCTTCCTCCGCCGCGTGGATGGCGGGATCGAGCCGGATCGCTTCGCGACGGAACTCGAGCGCCGTGATGGCGGATGGCAGGATGTCGAGCGTGGCGAGCGCCAGGTCGATGCCGCGAAACAACGGAAACTTCAGCAGCTGGAGGTCGCGCTGGTAGCCCGAGGGAAGCTTGGCGCACACGGCGAGCGCCTCGAGCAGGCAGGCCTGCGCGGTGGCGGAGCGGCCGCGGATGAGCTCGAACACGTCCGGGTTCTTTTTCTGCGGCATGATCGAGGAGCCCGTGGTGAAGGCTTCAGGCAGCACGATGAAGCCGAATTCCCGGGTGGCGTACAGCAACACGTCCGCGGCGAAGCGCCCGAGGTCCTGAAGCAGCAGTGTGATCTCGAAGAGCAGTTGTGCCTCCGCTTTGCCACGGGAGAGCTGCACCGCGGTGACCGGCTCCTGCACGCTCGCGAAACCGAGCCGCGCGCGCGTGGCTTCGCGATCGAGCGGCAGCCCCGGGGTGCCGTAACCGGCCGCCGAGCCGAGTGGGCTCCGGTCGATGCGGCGTAGTACCGCGTCCAGCCCCGCGGCGTCATCGCGGATCTCGGCGGCGAAGCCCAGCGCCCACAGTGCCACCGAGCTCGGCATCGCCTGCTGCATGTGCGTGTAGCCGGGCAGCACCGTGTGAGGCTCGCGCGTGGCGAGCGTCTCGAGTGCCACGGTTACCTCGAGCGCGCCGGCGCGGAGCAGCCCGACGGCATCGCGCAGATACAGCCGCAGGGCGGCGAGCACCTGGTCGTTGCGCGAACGCCCGAGGTGGATGCGCGACCCGGCGGCGCCGCAGCGCGCGGTCAGGTGCCGCTCGAGCGCGGTCTGACCGTCCTCGTCGGCGAGCTCGATGTGCCACTCGCCGCGCGCGTGCTCGGCGGCGAGCGTGCCGAGCGCCTCGCGCAGCACCGCGAGGTCTGCGGCCGAGAGCAGCTGCTGGGCGTTCAGCACCTCGGCGTGTGCGATCGAGGCGCGCACATCGTAGGGCACGAGCCGCTCATCGAGCGCATGGTCCTCGCCGGCGGTGTAGTCGAGCACCCGGGCATCGAGCGGCGCGCCCTTGTCCCACAGGCGTGTCATGGGGCGCTCTGCTGCTCGGCCGGGCTGAGCGCATTGACGTCGGGGACAATCAGGGTGCCCGTACCCTCGTTGGTGAACACTTCTCCGAGTATGCCCTCCGGCGAGAGGTAGGACACCACGTGCACACGGCGCACACCGCCGCGCAGCGCTTCCTCGATGGCCTTGGCCTTCGGCAACATGCCATCGGCGATCCGTCCCTCATCGCGCAGGCGTTTCAGACCGCGCAGGTCGGTATAGGAGATGAGCGAGCCGGGATCATCCACGCTGCCGAGGATGCCGGGGGCGCCCGTGCACAGGATCAGCTTCTCGGCACCGAGCGCCGCGCCGATCGCCGCGGCGACGGTATCGGCGTTGATGTTGAGGAGCGTCCCCGACTCGTCCGCCGACAGCGGACTCACCACCGGCATGAGCCCGATGTCGAGCAGCTTGTTCAGCACCGTGGTGTCGACTGCATCGATGTCACCGACGAAGCCGTAGTCGATGATCTCACCGTTGCCGGCGAGCGCTACCGGTGGGCGTTTGTGGGCGCGCACCAGGCCGGCGTCCACGCCGCTGATGCCGAGCGCATCGATGTTGAGGTCGCGGCAGAGCCCGAGCACGCGCGTGTTGATCAACCCGTTGAGCACCATGGCGGTCACGTCGATCGACTTCTCGTCGGTGACGCGCCGGCCCTCGACCATGCGCGTCGGCACCCCGAGCGCGGCCGAGAGCTCGGTGAGCTGCGGGCCGCCGCCGTGAACCAGCACCACCCGCACGCCGAAGTAGTGCAGGATGCCGATCTGCTCCACCAGCGCGCGCGTCGTGGCGAGATCGGCGAACACGCCGCCGCCGGCCTTTACGACGAAAGTCTTGCCCTTGTACATGCGGATATAAGGCGCGGCGCTGCGCAGGGCACGGATGGCGAGCGCCTGGTCGCTGCGGTGCATGATCATGTTGGCATCCTTCCCCGGTATTCTCAGGACCTCAGCAGCCGGTGCAGCACCGCCATCTGTACCGGCAGACGGTTGTAAGCCTCGCGCTGCACGACGCTGCGCGTGCTGTCGAGGACTTCGTCGGCGATGGCGCTGTTGCGCCGCACCGGCAGGCAGTGCATCACGCGGCAATCGGGTGCGGCCGCGAACCAGTCGTTACGCACGCACCAGGCGGTGAGCGTGCGGCGCAACCGCGCGTCGAGCGCAGCGTCCCCGTACGGCTCGGTCGCACCCCACTCCTTTACATAGAGCACGTCGGCCCCAGCCAGCGCCTCGGCGCGGTCGCTCGTCTCGCGCACCGAGCCGCCCGAGAGCGCGGCCGCGCGCCGCGCACGCTCCATGAGCTGCTGCGGCAGTGCGAACCCTTCCGGGCGCAGCACGATCACTTCCATGCCACGCAGGGCCGCCATGTGCAGCGCCGCCGCCGGTACCGCGAGCGGCAGCGCGCGCGGGTGGTACGCCCACGACAGCACGAAGCGCGCCGCGCGCGGCACCGCCAGGTCATCGAGCGTCTTCCAGTCGGCGAGCGCCTGGCAGGGGTGATTCACCGCGGACTCGAGGTTCACGAGCGGCTTGTCGGTGAGTGCCGCCATGGCGTTGAAGGCGGTGTCGGCGAGATCGTGCGCCAGGTCGCGCCCTTCGGCAAAGACGCGGATACCGAGGGCGTCGCAGTAGGAGGCGAGCACCGGGATACCCTCCCGCACGTGCTCGGCGGCCGCGCCGTCCATCACCAGCCCCGCGCGGCTCTCCATCTGCCAGCTGCCCTGGCCGGGATTTATGACGAGCGAGTGGCCGCCGAGGCGCGCCATGGCGGCCTGGAAGGAGGCCAGCGTGCGCAGCGACGGATTGAAGAACACGAGACCGAGGATCTTGCCGCCGAGCGCGCGCGGCTCGCACCTGCGCTCGAGTCGCCGCGCGAGCTCGAGGAGCTCGAGCACCTCATCGCGCGTCAGCTCGGCGAGGTCGACGAAGCGCTTCATGCCGGCAGCTCGCGCAGCGCATCGTGCAGCAGCTCGACGTGCTCGTCCTCGAGGATGAAGGGCGGCAGCAGTCGCAGCACCTGCGGGTCGCTCGAGGTGCCGGCGAGGATGCCGCACTCGAGGAGCTCGGCCTGCACTTCCCTCGCCGGGCGCGTGGTACGGAGTCCCACGAGGAGCCCCGCACCCTGGAGGGCGCACACCGGGCCGACCCGGCAGCTCGCGCGGATGAGTGCCCCGATGCGCCGGACGCGCTCGAGGAGCTTCTCCGATTCGATCGCCTCCAGCACCGCCTCGATGGCGGCGCACGCCATCGGACCGCCGCCGAAGGTGGTGCCGAGCGATTCGACCGGCAGCTGCGCGCTGAGCTGCGGCGAGATCAGGAGTGCCGCACACGGGAAGCCGTTACCGAGCGCCTTGGCGGTGGTCAGCAGGTCCGGCACGACGCCATGGAGATTGGCGGCGAAGGGCTGCCCGGTCCGCCCCATGCCGCATTGCACCTCATCGAATATGAGCAGCGCGCCGACCTCGTCGCAGCGCCGGCGCAGCGCCGCGAGGTAGTCGGCACCGAGGTCCACTGCGCCGGCAAGTCCCTGCACAGGCTCGACGATCACCGCCGCGGTCTTGCGCGTGACCTTGGCGCGAATGGCGCGCGCATCGCCGCGCGGCAGGAAGCTCACGTTGAACGGCGCGCGCGGAAAGCCGTACCACTTCGCCTGTGCGCCCCAGGTCACCGCGCCCGCCGCGGCGGTGCGGCCGTGAAAGCCGCCCTCGATCGCGGCCACGTGCCGGCGCGAGGTGGTGCGCAGCGCGATCTTGAGCGCATTCTCGTTCGCCTCGGCGCCACTGTTGACGAAGAACACCCGTGCTTGCGGCAGCTGCGCGAAACGCCTCAGGCGCTCGGCGGCGCGCGCTCGTACGGCCATGGCGACGGCGTTCGACTGGAACTGGCAGAGCTGTGCCTGGCGCGCGAGCGCCGCGGTCCAGGCAGGATGGCCGTAACCCAGCGCCGCCACGGCGTGTCCGCCGTACAGGTCGAGGACGCGCTCGCCGCGGCTGTTGGTGAGCCACACCCCCTGCGCCGAGACGACCTCGAGCGGGTACTGTGCGAACACTGGCGCGAGGAATTCGCCCACCGGGGGAGTGGCGTCGAGTGCCGTGACGGGCGGCATGGGCAGGAATTCCTGTCAGGTCCAGCCGGGCGCTGGCGCGGTGAGGCCGGTGGTTTCCGCGAAGCCCAACATGCGGTTCATCCACTGGATGGCGCCGCCGGCTGCGCCCTTGGTGAGGTTGTCGATGGCGCACAGCACCGCGACGGTGTTGCCGCGCGCCGCGGCGGAAAGGTGCGCGTAGTTGCTCGCCACGACATCCTTGACGCGCGGCGCCCGCTCGCTCACCCGCACGAAGGGCGCGCCGGCATAGAACTCGCGCAACGTCGCGAGCGCTGCGGCGGTATTCAGTGGACGCCGGAGCGCCGCCTGCAGCGTCACGTGGATACCGCGCGCGAACGGACCCGAATGCGGCACGAAGGCGAACTCCGCCTCGACCCCGCTCGCAGCGCGCGCGCATGCGGTGATCTCGGGCGCGTGGCGGTGCGTGAGGGCGCCGTAGCTGTAGAGGTCGCCGTGGCGCAGCGGATGATGCGTTCCCTCCACGGGCTTGCGCCCGGAGCCGGTGCTACCGGTGACCCCGCTCACGAACACGGTCGGGCTGACGAGTCCGGCGGCAAGCAGCGGCACGCTCGCGAGCAGCACCGCGGTGGCGAAGCAGCCTGGATGTCCGACGTGGCGCGTTGCGAGCCGCGACAGGTGCTCGGGGAGCGCGCAGCTGAACTGCGCGAGCCGCCCGGGCGCCCCGTGCGGATGACGGTAGACCTCCATGTAGGCGTCGGCATTCGCGTAGCGGAAGTCGGCCGAGATATCGACCACGCGTGGTGCGGTGCCAGCCTGCTCGGCGCTCGCGAGCAACCGGTCGATGAGCGCTGCCGACACCCCGTGCGGCGCGGCAGAGAAGAGCGCGGCTTGTGGCGCCTCGCGAAGCAGTTTCTGCACCTCCGCCTCGGAGTGGAACCGCTCCTGCGGATACGCGGATTGCAGGTGCGGAAAAGCGCCGGCCACGGGCTCTCCCGGCGCGCTGTCGGACATCACGGCGGCGAGCCTGAGCTGTGGGTGCAGCGCGATGAGACGCAACAGCTCGCCGGCGACGTAGCCGGTGCCGCCGAGCACCACCGCGGGGACGATGTCGCTCATTGCACCGCCGTGGCGTTTACGCCGAGAGCCCCGATGACACGGTCGCCGAGGGCCGCGCCGTTGCTGAGCGCATTGAACGCGGGCACGCGCATCTGATTCGAGATGATCTCGACGCCGACCTGGTTGTCGGTGGCGGGTCCGGTCACCACGCACGGCTCGATCGCAAAGCGCTCGCGCAGCAGCTTCACGCCTCCCCAGGCGGCGACCGGATCGTTCGCCGACAGGATCACCGCGGTAAGGACCGCTCGTATGTCCGGGCACTCGAGGATGGCATCGACGCCGTAAGTGCCGAGGATCCCGTCCCCGAGCTCGAACACCACCGCATCCGGCTTCCCGGCCGCGAGCTCGGTGAGCATGGTGCGGGTGAGCGCCGGACCGTTGACGCGCGTCGTCGTCACGACACCGAGATCGGTGAAGATCGCGCAGCGCCGTGCGCCGGCATCCTCCATGGCGAGAATGTCGCGCCGCAGTGACACGCCGGTGGCCTTGAACGCATCGACCGTCAGGCCGCGATGCCGCATGCGCGCAATGACGGCGCACGCCGCGGCGGTCTTGCCCGCCTCCATGCAGGTGCCGGCGAGCGCCACCACCGGCACCCCGCGCGTGTCGAGCGCCGCGGCGGCGTCGAGTGCCTTGTGGCCGACCCGCGCCGGCACGCCGATGCGCTCGCCGAGGTAGGGGAAATTGAGCGCCACACCGAGTACGCGGCAGTCGAACGGGCGGCCCTTCTCCGGGTTGATGGAGTCGCACACGCCGAGCACGCCGCCGATGTTGAGCATCTGGATAACATCGCCGGGCTTGAGCTGCCCGGGCACGTGCCCCGAATAGCCGAACAACGCCTGGCGATGGCCGAGCGCGCCCGCGACCACGTCACCCTTGCCGACCTTGGCCATGCGGCCACTGGTGAGCTCGAGGGTGTTGTAGGTCGTTTTGTTGGTGAGCACCTCCACCACGACCACCACGCCTTCCTCGGCGGGAATGTCCGGCGAGATGCGCACTTCGTGCGAGAGGCCGCAGGCCTGCGTGACCGACGCGAGCTTGTCGACCACGACGCTGCGCATGCCGCTCTCCATGCTCACTCCTCCGCCCCGGCCGCCGCCTCCTGGCCTGCGCGCGCATGGAACACGCCGGGGAGCGCAACGATACGCGAGAAGCCGAGCGCATCGCTCGCCGACCACTCGCCTGCAGCTTCGCCGTAGACTCCCCTGGAGGCCGCCATCAGCGACCAGGGCGACTCGACGCCCGCGATGAACACGTTGCCGGTCTGCAGCACGAGGTGCACATCGCCCGTGACGCGCTGCTGCGAGGAAACCAGCAGCGCCTCGATGTCGCGGCACACGGGATCGAGCAGCTGGCCCTCGTGCACCAGGTCGCCATACGGCTGTGCCACGAGCTCCTTGATGCGCTGCTGGCGGCCGCTCAACACGAGCTTCTCGAGCTCGCGGTGCGCCGTGAGCAGCACCTCGGCGGCGGGTGCCTCGAAGGCGACCCGACCCTTGGTGCCGATGATCGTGTCGCCGAGGTGAATCCCACGGCCGATGCCGAAGGGGGCAGCGAGCGCCTCCAGCGCCTCGATGATCCCGACCGGTGTGTCGGCCTTGCCATCGAGCGCCGCCGGCCGACCCTCACGGAAGCTGAGAGTGTGGCGCTCGGGCGCGCGGAGACGAGTGAACGCGTCGCGCGTGAGGATCCAGGCGTCATCGGGGATGCTGCCCGCGGAGGTGAGCGTCTCCTGGCCGCCGATGGTGACGCCCCACAGCCCGCGGTTGACCGAGTATTTCGCACCCGTCGGCGGCAGCGGCGATGCGCGCTTGCGCAGGTAGGCGAGCTCGTCCTCGCGGCGGAAAGCCTGGTCGCGCACCGGCGCCAGCACCTTCAGATCAGGCGCGAGAGTGCGCAGCGCGACCTCGAAGCGCACCTGGTCGTTGCCGGCGGCGGTGCAGCCGTGGGCGACCGTGTCACTGCCGAGTTCGCGCGCCATGCGGGCGATGGTCTGGGCCTGCATGACGCGCTCGGCGCCGACGCACAGGGGATAGAGCTGCCCGCGGCGCACGTTCCCCATGATGAGAAAGCGCAGCACCTGCTCGAAATAGTCGGCGCGCGCGTCGACTTGCCGGTGTGCCAGGGCACCGAGTGCGCGCGAGCGCTCGGCGAGTGTGGCGGATGCGGCGGCGTCGATGCCGCCAGTGTCCACGGTCACCGTGATGATGGGGCGATGCTCGTGCTCGGTAAGCCAGGGCACGAGGAAGGAGGTGTCGAGCCCGCCGGAGTAGGCGAGGACGATGGGCGAGCCCATCCTTTGAGCCGTATGAGCCATGCTCAGACCGGAAAGAGTGCGCGCAGGCGGCTCACGAGCTTGTCCCGGGCGCCTGCGTTGGCCGTGGCGATGAAGATCGTGTCGTCACCGGAGAGCGTGCCGGCCACCTCCGGCCACTCGGCGCGGTCGATGGCGACCGCCACGCTCTGCGCGGCGCCGATCGTGGTGCGCAGCACGGTGAGGGTAGGTCCCGCGAGCCGCAGCTGGCGCACGAACTGCGCGAGCGTGCCGAAGTCGCCGTTGGTGCGCGTCAGCTCCTCGGCCGGCAGCACGTAACGGCCGCTCGCCTTGAGCACGCCGAGGTCGCGCAGATCGCGACTGATGGAGGACTGGGTGACCTCGTGGCCGGTCTTTCTCAGCAGGCGCACCAGGTCCTCCTGCCGGCGCACGTGACTCTCGCGCAGGATGCGCATGATGGCGCCGCGGCGCTCGAGCTGGTGGGCGTCGGTCAGCATGGGCACGCGGGCTCTCGCATAAACATGCACACATTCTGCATATTCATGCATGAGAGTCAAGGCGCTGCGGCAGCCGCGCGGCGTCCCAGCCGGGCTTTGCCGGGGCGGCGCTAGTTGGTCTCGGCGAAGGCCGTGATCTCGTACGGGCCGCGCAGCTTCTTGTCCACGTAGATCACGTACTGGGAGCCGGCCCCGGCAGGCGCCTCCGGCGCCTTGACGAAGAGAGCGTAGCGGTGGCGCAGCACCGAGCCGGGAATGCGTACGATCCGCGTCACCGTCGCGGGGCTCGTCGGCGTACCGAGCGCGGCCTGCAGGCGCGCACGCGTCCCGGCGGACAGCGCGCTCGTGGCCTGGGAGCCGGACGTGCATCCTCGAGACGCTGTGGCAGCCGCGCACGCAGTCTCCTTATTCCCTGCTGCACCACCAGGCGGAACTGCCGGAGCAGCCGCGGCGGTACTGGCGAGCGCCGACCACAGCCGCATGATCCCGACGAAGGTCGCGCTGCTGATGTCGTAGGTCTCGACGTAGCCTTGCGCGCTCGTGGTGGCATGCGGCGTTGGGCACTGCGGGCCGGCGACCGCCATCGCGAGCGCCTCAGAGCGGTCGTAGCGCTCCAGGCGAGCTGCGGCGCCGGTGCCGGTGAGCGTCAGGCCGTGTCTCAGGTACGTGCAGACCGTGCCGTGTGGGGTTACCCCGCCCTCACCGAAGTAGACGGCTGTCACGCCCTCGCTTCCGGGCGCCCCGGACTGCGGGCACATCACCACCCGCTCGTCGGGGGCATGCGCGAACCACTCGCGCACGAGCGGCGGCGGCGCCTCGCTATCCCGCGTGTAGGTTTTGCAGGCGGCCGGTGCCGCGGCGCTGCCGGGGGCGGCGGGCGCGAGCAGCAAGGTGACGAGGACCACGGTCGCGGTCACACGCGCTCCTACTTGGCGATCGAGTACACCAGGTCCGCGCCGTAAGCCTGGCCCACTTCGGTGCGTATCGTCCAGTGATCGCCGAGCGTGTAGCGCATCTTGAAGGTGTTGAGCTGCTGGGTGAGGCTCACGCCGTAACTGACGTAGAGGCGCGGCGAGAGGAAACGGCCGAGCACCAGCGACGTCTCGTTGAGCAGCGGGTCGGTCTCGAGGCTCACATCGGGAATGCCGACGCGCGAGCCGAGCTGAGCGGCGAGCAGTGCCGCACCCTGGCCGAGCGCGGCGTTGCCCGCGCTCTGGGTCGTTTCGAGCGAGCCGCCGGCGAGAATCAGAGAAGCGACCTGCGCCTGCGTCAGCGGCGGGTCGGAGAAGAACGAGATGCTCGGCTGCGCGAGGGTGCCGCGCACGATCACCCCTGCGGTCACAGACCCCGGAAAGACCTTCTGCGCGACCACGTCGATCCCCGGGTTGTTGATCGGTCCGCCGGTGAAGATCAGCCGGCCGCGCTGAATATCGAGCTGGCGCGCGAAGGCGCGGTATGTGCCTTCCGCCACCGACAGCTCGCCATTGCCGCGGGTGATGGCGTCGAAACCGCTGCGGACAGTGACGTTGCCGATGAGCCGCGCGGTGAGCCCCAGCGCATCGACGTTCACGCGATCGCCGAGCGCGAGTGTTATGGTGCTGAAGACCTCGAAGCGCTCGTTGGCGTCCTCCGGCTCGCTGCCGACGATCACCTCATCGGGCGAGGCCCGCACTGCACCGGTGAAGTCCTTCGGCTGTATCCTGGCGAACGGTACCGTGACCCTGCCGGTGACCTCGATCTTGTGTCCGCTGACATCGAAGTCGAGCGCCGGTGAGGCATCGATCTGCGCCTCCGGGAGGTCGGCGACCCTGAGGTTGGTCCCCTCGAGGTGAAACCTGCCGTAGGGCAGGAGGTGTCGCCACTCGAGGCGGCCGGTCACGCTCGCCTCGCCCCTGCCGGCGTGCGCGCTGCCCTTGAAGTCGACGGAGGTGTCACCGAGCTGCGCCTGCAGCGCGATCTGTCGCAGACTGAGGTTGATCCGGAAGACGTCGATTTCCCCGTCGGTCACCTTGACGAGACCCGTGAGTCTCGGCGACCCGGCGGTGCCAGCGAGCTGCACGTCGGCGGCGAGGTCACCGGAGCAGCGGTCGATGTCGGGCACATACAGGGTGACGAGGTTTGCCTCGTGAGTCCGGGCGTGCAGCTCGCCCGTCAAGGGCATGTCCTGCCAGCGCCCGTGTGGCTCGCGCTGCAGCTCGAGCATGCCCCGTATCGTACCCGCGGCGCCGTCGCCGATGTTGGCGTGGGCGCTGATGAGGGCGGGCGTCGCCGTCAGCTGCACGATGCCCGAGCCGATCCGGGTGTGCTCCACTTTGTGGCTCACGAGCTTGTGCCCGATCTCGGCGTTTGCCAGCTGCGCGGTGAGCGTGCCCTGCAACGGCTTCGCGGCGCCGCCCGCGACCTGTGCGTACGCGCCGACGGTGCCGGTGTACTCGACCGCCGGGGTCTTGCCTGCCGTAAGCGTCGCGAGCGGCAGCTCATTGGCCGAGAGCGTGGCGGACCAAGTCTCAGGTGACCACGCGCCGTCCGCACAGAGGCTGCCGGGGGTTCCGACCAGACACAGCCACTCGACCCGCGCATGCTCGAGCCCAACGCTGAGGTCCACCGGCCGCTCGAGCGAGAGCCGCAGCTGCTCACTGCCGGTGACACTCAGCGCCGTCAGCTGACCGTTGAAGACGCCGCGGGCGTACGCTCCCATCGCCCGCGCACCGACCGCCAGCCCGGCCGCGGTGGCGGCGAAGTGGACGTCGTAGGCCGACGATGGCCCGTCGAGAGTCAACACCACGGTCTCGAGAGTGCGCCCGGCAAGAGTCAGCTGACGCAGCCGCGCGTCGATCTTCGATTGCGCAGCGGCCGCACCCGGATTGAAGTTGACGTCGGCGTCTAACGCCTTGAGCGTGACTCCCCGCCAGGCGAAGTCGCCGCCGTGAGCGCTGGCGACGATGTCCGGCTCGGTGAGCGTGCCACGGAAGGTTCCCGAGGCCTTGAGCTCGCCCTTTGCACCCGGTGCAAGCAGGCTCAGGTCGTGCACGCTGGTCGCGAAGCGCACGTCCACACGTTCGCCGATCCTGCCGTCGAGCGCGAGATGCGCCGTGCCGAGTCCAACGCGCACGTTGCTGAAGCCCCAGGTCGTGCCGGCGTGCGTGAGCGTGCCGCCTCCGCTCGCCGTCAGTCCGCGCAGGCGGCCGGTGATGTCACTGAAGGAGGCCATGAGATCGCCACGGGTGTCGAAGCCGCGCGCGGAAGCGGCGAACGCAAAGCTGAGACTGCCGGGCAGATCGGCGCGCAGCACGCCCGGGTTGATGCCGGTGGCCCGGCCCTTCACGGACCAGCTCTGCGACGGCGACCACTGGACGCTGCCGCTGACACTCGTATGTCCGTCGAGGAGGTCGACTTCCGCCGGATCGAAGCTGAGGCCATCCTTGCCGAGCGTGCCACTCGCAGCTACGGCCATCTCCGGCAGCTCGGCCGCGCGGCCGCGTCCGCTGAGGCGCACCTGGTAAGGCATGAGGCCCGAGATCGCGAAGGAGCCCGCCGGGCTGCGCACCGCGACCTCGCGCCCGGCGAGCGGCCAGCGGAAATCGCTCCATTCACCCTTCAAATCGAGCCGGGGGCCATGGTCGACGATTCCGATCGTGCCCGAGCCGCTGACGCGCGCACCGGAAGCCACGTGGCGCGCTTCCAGGTGTTGCGCGCTCAGAACGCGGCTCGCGTAGTTAGCTCTGAGCTGCACCTCGAACTCGCCCGCGCGTAGTCCCGTCGGGTTCACCGGGCCGTGAGCGCTGAAGCCGCTTTCGGCGCCTGAGCCGGCGAGATGCCCGGTGATGCTGCCGAGCGGAGTGTTCACGTTCCAGGCATTGAGGTCGAAGCTCTGTACCACGGCATCGGCAGCCCAATGCCAGTGGCTGGTGAGTGCGAGCGCCTGCCCGGTGAGGTCGGCACGGAACGGACTCGTGACATGCGCGACGATGTTGAGCGCGTCGAGATCGCCGCGCGCGGTACCGGCTACCGTCCAGGGCGGCTGCCCCGTAGGGGTCCAGTCGAGGTGTGCCTTGACCTCCATGCCGAGCGGGTCGGTCGCACGCAGCGTGCCGAGGGCGTTCACGTGCGCGTCCTCGAGCCTGCCCTCGGCGCTGAAGAAGCGGATGTAGTGCTGACGGATTACCGCGGCGCTGCGAATGTCGTCGGCCTCGAGATGGAAGCCGTTGTAGACGGTCAGTCGCGCGCTGCCGACCTGGGCGTCTTCGACGTTGAGGATGAGCCAGGCCGGCAGGAAGTTGGTCGGTCCCGGAGTCGTGGGCTTGGTGCGGCGTTTCACCTCGATGAGGGCGTTCTGCACCTCGCCGTGCGCCACGCGGATGGTCTGCAGCACGAGGGGCCGCAGGGCGACCTGGCCCTCGATGCCCGTGAGGGTGATGTGCACCAGCTCATGCTCGATCTCGACCCGCTGGATGGTGAGGCCGCGGGCGACCGTCCCGCTCACGCCGGTGATGGTCAGGCGTACCGGTCCGAGCTGCTGCGGCAGGTGCCGGATCACGAACTGGAGCCCGCCGCTCGTGTAGAGCGCCGACCACACGAACACTGCCGGCGCCACCACGGCGGTGATGACGATGAGGACGGCGAGAGCGAGCAGCAACCGGCGCATCGACTGGTGTCCTGACGTCAGAGCTTCGGCGAGAAGTTGATGTGCAGCCGCGGACCGGCATTGGTCGAGAGCGGCTGGGCGATGTCGACCCCGAGCGTCATGACCGGCAGGCGCACCCGCAGGCCAATGCCCACTGAGTATTGGATGAACGGCGGGCAGATGGTCGTTCCCGGCATGGTCCCCGGCACGCACTCCGGCTTGTGAAAGCTGTTGAGCGCGTTGCCGTAGTCGAAGAAGGCGGCCACGCCGAGGTTCCTCGGCAGCTCGCGGATCACTTCCACGGTGCCGGTGAGCAGATCCTTGCCGCCGGTCTTCAGATAGTAGCCCGGCTTGGGCTGACAGCTGCCGTTCGCGGTGAGCACAACCTGGCCCGCGCTGTTGGTCGCACACTCCGGGCCTTCGAGCGGTGAGAGCTCGTTGTAGGCGAAGCCACGCACGCTGTTGTCACCTCCGGCGAAGAAGCGGTATACGGCCGGCAGCTCGTTGAAGTCCCTGACGAAGGTGGTGCCGATCTCACCGCGCATCAGCAGGTGCCACTTGGGGACGAGGTTAAACACCCGTGTGGCCTCGAGGTGAATCTGAACGAAGTCGGCCTGCGAGCCGAGCGCACTGTGCGAGGCCTTGATGGTGGCGTAGAAGGGACGCTCGAACAGCGGTTCGCCGAGATAGCCCGTCGGTACCCGCGCGAGGTTGACCTCCGGCACGAGCAGCTCGTCCGAGCGCGCCTGGTTGACGTTCACGACGGTCGGGGCGCTGTTGTCGCTGACGGTATGCACGCCGTTCAGCTGCCACACGTGCTGCCAGGCACCGGTGACATCGGTGAAGCTCACGCCGGCTGACTGCGTGATCGCGGTGACATCGGCGAGCGTCTGCTGCTGGACGAAAGCGTTGAGGGAGACGTTCTCGACCGCCGGATCGCCGACCGGGATGCGATAGCGGCTCAGCACATAGTACTTTTGTACCTGCGACGCCTGCACCGAGACACTCAGGCTGTGGCCGAGGGAATTGATGCGGCGATCCTCGTAGCCGAAGGTGCCGCGTATCCCGGTGTCGGTGGCCCAGCCCCCGGCGATCGAGTAGCGGTGACGCCGGCCTGGATCGGCGCGGATCTTCACCGGTACGGTGAGTGCCTGGCGGTCCGGGTCCTCGGGTGTCACCTCGAGATTGGCGAAGTACCCGGCGTCATCCAGCGCGAACTGGGTGCGCAGCACCTGGGTGAGGTCGAAGTAATCGCCCTCACGGAATCGTACGTAGCGCCGCACCAGCTTCGGGTTGACCACGTGTTGTTCGATGGTGGTCGCGCCGAAACGATAGCGCTCGCCGGTCTCGAGCTCGAGCGCGATGTTGGCCCTGTGATTGGGGGGATCGACGACCAGCTCGTTGCGGATCAGCTTCGCATCGAGATAGCCGAAGGTCGCCGCGGTGCGCTGCAGGTCAGCCTTGACGGCATCGTAGGCGGCATGGCTGAGGCGATCACCGCTGTGCAGCGGCAGATTGTTCAGGATGCGCCGGAAGAGCGGATCGCTCTCCCCGGCTCCGTCGACCCGCACGTCGACGTGGTCGAGCAGCACCGGAGGACCGGGGTTGATGTCGATGACCACGCGCCAGTCGCCACGGCCCTGCTCGGCTACGGTCGATTCAACCTTGGGCTCGTAGTAGCCGAAGGGGCGCAGCGCGGCGTCCACCTCGCGCTCGACGCGATTGTGCAGGCGCTCGACGGTGTCGGCGTTGAGATCCACGCCGCCCCTGCGAAAGCGCTCGAAACTCAAGAAGGCGAGCACGTTGTCACGGACCTCGTCGGCGACGCCGCGCACCTCCACGGTCACACTGGCAGCGTGCGCGAGCGGCCCGGCGAGCAGGCACAGCAGGAGACCCGGGGCCCGCCAGAGTGATCGACGACCCCGCGGCAGGAAATTGCGCTGCGCCATCTCACCGTGTGATCAGACAAAAAGTGTCGGAATTCTAGAGCGTTGCGGGCAGGGCCGCTCGCAGTCGCCTCATGAGAGTGGCCGAGCGCCGCGGCGGTTCCGCGCCACGCGCGCCGAAGTGTGCCGAAGTGTGGCCCCGGGGTCGCCACGAAATTTCGCGTCTTGCTCGCCGGTGCTAACTCAGCCGTCACGGCGACCGAAATTTCGTGGGGTGGGTTTCAGGGCCACTCGCCCGGCCGCAGGCGGAACTCGGTTTCCCCGCTCAACCGACCCGCAGGATCAAAACGTCGTTCCGCGAGTTGCAGCCGTCCGTCACCTTCCAGCAGCAGGACCGTGGAGCAGCGCGTGCCATACTCGGGGTGCAGCACGAACGGAGCCGAGAGCGCCCGCGCCCACTCTCGCGGCAGCGCGCCGCTCTGTGCCTGGGGTGGATCCGGCGCTGGCGTTCGATCGGCGAGCAGCGCAAAGAGCCCCTCCACCTCCCCCGGCGCCCCCTCTCGCAGCCAAGAGTCGAAACCCGAGCGCACGCGCTGCAGCTTTGGCCATGGCGTGTCGAGGGACTCGTTGGCGAGGCCATAGACGGCCGGGCGCAACTCGCGGGCGAATGGTGTGGTGCGATTCGACGCGTACCAGAGCGAATCCGCGTCGCTCAGCAGGAGGTTGAATCCCGACCAGGCGGCCGCGCGTGGCTCGAGCGCGGCCAGGAAGTCCGCGGCGCGCCCCGGGGTCCCCGCGACATTGCGCGTCTTGCCGATCCGCGTTCGCTCGGCGGCAGCGTCAAGCGCAATTTCGTGGGGTGGCTTCGCCGGGGACCCCTCGTAGTGTGCGCCGAGGTAGTCGGGAACCAGCTCACCCCGCGAGGGCGCCGCAGGACGCGGCCGCTGCAGCTCGCGGAAGTTGGTGACCACTCCGAAACGGCGCTCGCGGTCGATGCCGAGCCAGGTTCCCTGGGAGCGCAGGTCGCGCCCGGCGAGCAGATCCGTCGGTGGCGGCCACTTCGCGAGCGGCGCCGCGGCGCGCGCATGAAATTCGTCGCGGTTGGCGGCGACCACCAGGCGGTAGCGCGCGTGCACGCGCCAGGCGAGCACCAGCAGGCACATGGCTAGGCGCTGCCTTTCAGCCAGCTCTCGATCAGCCGCCAGGAGATCGACTGTGTGGGAGGGGTGAGCGCCTCGCCGGCGTGCACCTGCTCGCGTGTGAACCAGCGCGCGTCCTCGAGCTCACCGCCGACAAGGACCTCGCTGTCCGCGGGCGCGTGCGCCTTAAAGCCGAGCATCACGGATGAGGGGAATGGCCAGGGTTGCGAGGAGTGATAGCGCACCTCGGTCACCGCGACGCCGGTCTCCTCCGCCACCTCGCGCACCACGGCGTCCTCGAGGCTCTCGCCGGGCTCGACGAAACCGGCGATGGTGGAGTAGCGGCGTGGCGGCCAGCTCGCCTGACGACCGAGGAGCGCGCGTTCGCCATCGCTCACCAGGACGATGATCGCCGGGTCGATGCGCGGAAAGTATTCCTGCGCGCAACTCGGGTCGGAGCACACGCGGCAATGGCCGGCGCGCGTTGCGAGCGTGGGCGCCCCGCAGACGCCGCAGCGGCGGTGCCGCGCGCGCCAGATCACGAGCGCGCGCGCGTAAGCGAGCAGCCCCGCTTCATCCGCCGGCAATGCCGCGGTGAGGGGCCGCAGCTCCGCGAGCTGTGTGCCGCGGGGCAGTTCGAGTGAACGCCCGACCGGGAGCTCCGCCAGGACACAGCGTGCGCCCTGGAACCAGCCGAGCAGTACTTCGCTCCCGGCCTCCGTCGCCTCAAGGAGCGGCGCGCCGTTGCCGAGCAGCGCGATGTGCGGCTCCGCCCCGCTCTGCAGCAGCTGCGCAGTGCCCTGGGAGATGAGGTAACGGGTCGCCGGATCGGCGCGCGCTGCGGCGAGCCACTCCGGGCTCTCGCGTTCCTCGGCGCGCCGATCGATGTAGGGACCGGCGAAGAAGTTCGGGCGATCGCGTTCCATCGAAGCCTGCCGCGCTCCTTCAGGTGGTGCGGCCGATTCTAATCCGGCGGAGTTTCAATCCGGGGTGATTCAGCCGGGCTGTGCCGGACCTGCGCAATGGGTGCAGCGTGAGGCACGCAGTGGGAAGCGCTCGGTCACCATGAGGCTGCCGCAGTCGCTGCAGTCGCCGAAGCGCAGCTGATCGCCGCGCGCGAGCGCGGTGGCGAGGAACACCGCGTGCTCGAACGAGATCTGCCCCGAGGGTAGCAGCAGGCGGAAAGCCTCGAATGCCTGGCACAGCAGCACCCCGCGCGTCACACCCGGGAGCGATGCGCTGCCGGCGCAAGCTGCGGCGGAGGTGCCGGCCGCGATGGGAGGCGCTGCACCGCTCGCTGCTGCGCCCACGGCGGCTGACACTCCGGCGGGTACGACACCGAGCAATGACAGCACGCTCGCGAGCAACGCGGTCTCCTCCTGCAGGCGCAGCGAGCGGGTGAAGTAGGCGACCTGGTGCGGTGACTTGCCGCGGTGGCGCGGCAGGTGCCGCGGCGCCTGAGTCATGTAGGAGCGATAGAGCTTGCGGATGCGATCGTCTGACAGCCCGGTCCATGCCCGGATGGTCTGCGTGCGCGCCTCATGACGCAGGAAGCGCAGCGCCAGCTCCATGCGTGCACGCTCGCGGCTGTAACGATCGTCCGAGATGCGCATGCCCGGCATTTTGGTGAAAATTCACCAAAATGCAATCGACAAAATTGGTCAAAAATCCCCAAATTTGCGCTGGCATCCGCGGCGCCGTCCGCTACGATAGGAGCGCGCTGTTGGCGCGAAGAGGTAACGCGATGCTGCTGCATTGCGAGAAACAAGGCAGCCCGGCGGACGATGGCGCAACGCTCGCTGCCGGCTGGTTGCGGGCCGGCGCGCTCGATTCGCTGACCGAGCTGAACGAGTTGTGTCTGTCATTGCTCGCGGAGCAGGCGGCCGTGAGTAGCGGTTCCCCGAGTGGGCTGCTGCAGCAGCTCGGCGAGCTGTGGCGCCGGCTCGATGGGGCGTCACGCCATCGCGCCGCCGCCTGCCCGTACCTGCTGCTCGACGCCGGTTTTGGTGATCCGCTGCGCTGGCAGGTGCCGCCCGCACCACAGGTGGGGGATGCCGGCAGCCACCGCTACGCCTGTTATTTCACCGTGCCCGCTGCCGCAGAGGTCGCGCGGCTGGTGTTTATCTACGCCTGGCATCTCGCGCGTTCCCAGGTCGCAGCGGCGCGACTGTTGCTGGGAATGCCCGAGTCGAGTGCCGCACTGATTGGCCACTACACGCTGCGGCAGATTCAGACTCTGGCCGAGAGCCACCTCGAGTGGCTGCGGCCGCGCTGGCCGGCACGCGTGCAGGTGTGGCGCGAGCTGCTGCAGGCTGCGGTTTCCGGGGAAGTGGCGGCGCTCGAGCGCGCGCGGCTGCGGGGGCTGACGCTGCTGGCAGCGGAGGCACGGCTCGCACCCGTCGCCTGGGCACCGCGCGCCGGCGCGGGCGCTGATCCCACGCGCACTTCCTCATAGCCGCCGGATGTCCGTTTTTGACCGATGCGTGTCTGCCGCCCCTGTGGCGCAGTGGTTTCGGTTGCTGGATGATATTGCCGAATCTTCCCGGAGGGCCGAGAACCATGAAGCAGGCTTTGATCGTCGTCGACGTCCAGGAATCGTTCCGCCGGCGGCCCTACTTCCGCGAGCAGGACCTGCCGGCCTTCCTGCACAACGTGCAGTCCCTCATCGCCCGCTGCCAGTCGCGTGGCATCCCCATCGTGCAGGTGTTTCACCAGGAGCCAGGCGACGATGCCGACAACCCGTTCACGGCCGCCTCGGGCTGCGTGCGCCCGATGCGCGAGCTCACGCTGCGACCCGACGCCGTGTTCCACAAATCGGTGCACTCGGCCATGTTCGCGCGCTCGCCCGCGGGGACGACGCTGGAAGAGTGGCTGCGCGAGCGCGGCATCGGCGAGCTGCTGATCACCGGCATCCGCACCGAGCAGTGCTGTGAGACCACCACGCGGCATGCTTCCGACCTCGGTTTCAGCGTGCGCTACGTGACCGACGCGACCCTCACCTTCCCGATGCGCACTCGCGAGGGGCGCGAGGTGTCGGTCGCCGAAATTCAGGAGCGCACCGAGCTGGTGCTCGATGGGCGCTTCGCGCAGGTGGTGAGCACGGCGGGCGCCCTGTCCTGAGCAGCTCCGGCGCCGCTTTCGCGGAAGACCGCATGTCCGCCGTGCCGATCTGCGCAACCGAAGTCGTGTTCGTGCTGCTGCCCGATGTCGTGCTGCTCGATGTGGCCGGCCCGGCAGACGCATTCCGCAACGCTGCCGGCCGCATTCCGGGCAGCTACCGGCTGCGCTTCGTGGCGCCGCACCCCGCAGTCGCAGCGGCCAGCGGGTTGAAGCTCAGCGGACTCGAGCCGCTGCCCGACCGCCTTGCACCGGGGACGATCCTCGTGCTCACCGGGATCAGCGGTGCGGCCATCGATCCGCAGGCGCCCGCGACGCAGTGTGTGATCGACTGGCTGCGCGAGTCGGCCCGGCCCGCGCTGCTCCTGTGCGTGTGCGCCGGCAGCGTGGTCGCGGCCTACGCCGGACTACTGGCCGGGCGCGAGTGCACCACGCATCACGCGCACATCGAGGAGCTGCGCCGTGTCGAGCCGCGTGCCCGCGTGCTCGACAACCGCATCTTCGTCGAGGACGGAATGCTCTACACCAGCGCCGGCGTCACCGCGGGACTCGACCTGGCCCTGCACGTGATCGGCGAGCAGCACGGTCCGTGCATCGCCGCCGACATCGCCCGCGACCTGGTGGTGTACCTGCGCCGCGCGGGCAGCGACCCTGCGTTATCACCCTGGGTAATGCACCGCAACCACCTGCACCCGGCGGTGCATCGCGTGCAGGACGCCGTGGCACGCCATCCGGCGGCCCGCTGGAGCGCGGCGGAGCTGTCCGCCATCGCCTGCACGAGCACGCGCAACCTGTCGCGGCTGTTCGCCGAGCACGCCGGCTGCTCGCCGCTCGACTATGTCCAGCTCATCCGCTTTGCTCTCGCCAAGCAGATGGTGACGCGGAGCCCGCTCGACCTCGAGCACGTCGCCACCCGCGCGGGCTTTCGCTCGGCGCAGCATCTGCGCCGGGTGTGGTCGCGGTGGGAAACACAGCCGCCGAGTGCTTTTCGCAAAGAGCGCGCTGGCCCGTGCCCTACGCGCCGCTTTCCTTCGCGACCAGGTATTTGACCAGCTCGATGAGCTGATCGTTGGTCTGGAGCGAGTCGCGGATCACCCGGTACTTGCCATTCACGATGAGGGTGGGCGTGGCATCGACGTGCATGGCGAGGATCTGCGCGTCCGCGGCGCGGATCTTGCTGTCGACGCCGAAGGAGTTGGCCATCGACAGGAACTTCTGCGGGTCGACGCCGGCGACGCGGGCGTAGAAACGCGCGGCGTCCGCGATCGAGGGCAGCGGCTCCTTGAGGCGATTGCTTCCCGGCGCCATGATGCCGAGCTCCCCGGTCTTCCAGACCGCATCGAACATCGCTTGGTGGGTGCGCTCGACGATCCCGAGAGCCTGCGCGGCGAAGAAGGCGCGCTGGAACATCGGCCAGTCCTCCTGCGGGTTGAAAGCCGCAGGCAGGAACGTGAGCTGCGCGTTGGGTGGCAGGGCGCCACGGAGCTTCTCCATCACGGGCTGAAAGACGTTGCAGGCCGGGCAAGCATAAGAGAACACCTCCATCACCTCGACCTTGCCAGCCGGCACCGTGGTCTGTTGTGGCGGTGTGACGCGCACGTAGTTGGTGCCCTCGGTCCAGGTGGCAGCAGGCGCCGAAGGCGGCAGCAACAGAATGGCTAGGGCAAGCACGGCAAGAACGAGGCGAGTCATGCGGATCTCCGATCGACGAGGAGTGGGGACGCGGCCGCGGGCACATCAGTAGATCGCGATCTCGCGGCGCCCGGCGGCATCGCGCGCCGCGCGGAACATGCCCTCGGTGCTGAAGTCCATGACGATACGCCCGTCGCGATCGATCGCAATGAGCCCGCCGTCGCCGCCGAGAGCGCGCAGCACCTGGTGCAGCAGCTCGTGTACTGCCTGCTCGAGGGTGAGCCCGCGGTACTCGACGGCCGCGCACACGTGGTGGGCGGCGACCACGCGGATGAAATACTCACCGTGCCCGGTGGCGGATACGGCGCACACGCCGTTTTTCGCGTACGTGCCGGCGCCGATGATCGGCGAATCGCCGACCCGTCCCGGGCGCTTGTTGGTCATGCCGCCGGTCGAGGTCGCGGCGGCGAGATCGCCCCGCGAGTCGCACGCCACCGCACCTACCGTCCCCTGCGGCGCGGGCGGCACCAGGTCCGAGACGCGCTCGCCACGCTGCTCGGACTCGAGCTGCTCGAGACGCTCGGCGGTGCGGAAGTAGTGGTTGGGGACGAGCGTGAAATGCTCTTCCAGCGCGAACTCCTCGGCTCCCGCGCCGACCAGCAACACGTGGCGCGATTTCTCCATCACGCGGCGCGCCAGGTCGATCGGGTTCTTCACGTGCCGCACCGAGGCGACCGCCCCGGCGCGCATCTGCCGGCCGTCCATGATGGCGGCGTCGAGCTCCACGGCGCCATCGCGGGTGAGCGCCGCGCCGTGTCCGGCGTTGAACGAGGGATGATCTTCGAGCAGCCGCACGGCCGTGGCGACCGCATCAAGGCTCGTGCCGCCCGCTTCCAGCACCGCGTAGCCACTATCGAGCGCCGCTTCCAGCCCCTGCCGGTAGCGGCGCTCGCGCTCGGCCGGGAGCGTCGCGCGCGGCACGGCGCCCGCGCCGCCGTGAATGGCGATGGCGTACATGGCAGCTCCCTCAGTGATGCGCGTCGTCGCGGTACATGGCGATCTCGCGCCGTCCCTGTGAATCGCGCGCGCCGCGGAACATGCCGACGCTGTTGAAGTCCATGGCGATGTTGCCGGCGTGGTCGAGGGCGATGAGGCCGCCTTCGCCGCCGGTGCGGCGCAGCTTTACCTGCACCACCTCGTGCACCGCCTGTGCCAGCGTCAGGTGGCGATAGAGCACCAGCGCACACACATCGTAGGCAACCACCTGGCGGATGTAATACTCACCCTGGCCGGTACCGGATACGGCACAGGACTCGTTGCTGGCGTACGTGCCGGCGCCGATGAGCGGGGTATCCCCGACCCGTCCGTTGTGCTTGTTGGTGAGGCCCCCGGTGGACGTGGCCGCCGCGAGGTTGCCGGCGCGGTCGAGCGCCACGGCGCCGACGGTTCCCATGCTGTTCTCCGCGCCCGCCACCACGGACTGCGTGGTGGGCGGGCCGGCCGGGCGCGCGCTCTCGGCGTGCCGCGCCTCCTCGAGCTCGTGTTCACGCGCTTCGGTGCGGAAGTATGCACGCGGCACGAGCACCACACCCTGTTCCAGCGCAAAGTCCTCGGCACCCTCGGCCACCAGCAGCACGTGCGGGCTCTTTTCCATCACGAGGCGGGCCAGCTCGATAGGGTTCTTCACGTGCCGTACGCCCGCCACCGCCCCGGCGCGCGGGCCGGCGCCGTCCATGATCGCCGCGTCGAGCTCCGCGTCTCCATCGCGGTTGAGCACCGCACCGCGCCCGGCGTTGAACTGTGGATCGTCCTCCATCAGCCGCACTGCCGCGGTCACCGCATCGAGGCTCGTGCCACCGCGCTCGAGCACGTCGTAGCCGGCATCGAGCGCGGCGGCGAGTCCGGCGCGGTAGGAGGCTTCGTGCACCGCGGTCATCTTCGCGGGCTCGATGACCCCCGCACCGCCGTGGATGACGATCGCGATCGGCGCCGGCGCGGCGCCGTGCGCCGCGGCACACATCAGAGCTGCCGGTGAGATGAGCAGCACGCAGATGAATTCGCTGAGCCTCGGGCGCGACATCGTTTCCTCGCTGCGGCTATGATCGAAGCGCTCACCGCGTACGCGCGTGCGTGCGGCGCGCCCCTCCATCCGGACGGTAGATCTTAAGGTGAAACTGGCGGCCTCGCAGCGGATACGCAGTGTTCTGGTCGCCAATCGCGGCGAGATCGCCATCCGTGTGATGCGCGCGGCGAGCGAGCTCGGCCTGCGCACGGTTGCGGTGTACTCGCACGAGGATCGCTTCTCGCTCCACCGGACCAAGGCGGACGAGTCCTACCTCGTCGGCCGCGACAAGGGGCCGATCGAGGCCTACCTGGATATCGGCGACATTCTGCGCATTGCGTGCGAGGCCGAGGTGGAGGCCATCCATCCCGGCTACGGCTTTCTCGCCGAGAATCCGCAGTTCGCGCGCGCGTGCGCGGCAGCCGGCGTGCGCTTCATCGGGCCTGAGCCCGAGACCCTCGCCGTGTTCGGGAACAAGGTGAGCGCCCGTTCGCTCGCGGTATCGGCCGGTGTGGCGGTGATGCCGGCGAGCGGGCCGCTGCCGGTGAGCCCCGCCGAGTGCGCATGCGTGGCGCAGCAGATCGGTTACCCGCTGATGCTGAAGGCGAGCTGGGGCGGTGGCGGGCGCGGCGCACGCGTGGTGCGCGATGCGGGAGAGCTCACCGAGCTCCTGCCGGTGTGTCGCCGCGAAGCCCAGGCGGCTTTCGGGAACGACGAGGTCTATCTCGAGAAGCTCGTGATGCGCGCGCGGCACGTCGAGGTACAGATCCTCGGTGACCACCACGGCACGCTGGTGCACCTGTTCGAGCGCGATTGCACGGCGCAGCGCCGTCACCAGAAGGTCGTGGAACGGGCCCCGGCCGTGTTCCTCACCCCGCGGCAGCGCGAGGAGCTCTGTGAAGCCGCGCTCGCCATCGGCCGCGCAGCGCAGTACTCGAGCGCCGGCACGGTGGAGTTCCTGCAGGATGCCGACAGCGGCCGCGGCTACTTCATCGAGGTGAACCCGCGCATCCAGGTCGAGCACACGGTGACCGAATGTGTGACCGGCATCGACCTGGTGAAGGCGCAGATCCGCATCGCGGCCGGGGCGCGCATCGGTACGCCCGAGAGCGGCGTGCCGGGACAGGCCGACATCCACGTCAGCGGTCATGCCCTGCAGTGCCGCATCACCACCGAGGATCCGGAGAACAACTTCGTTCCCGACTACGGCAAGATCGCCGCTTACCGTAGCCCCGCGGGCTTTGGCATCCGCCTAGATGCCGGCACCGCATACACGGGCGCCATCATTACCCGCTCCTACGACTCGCTGCTCGTGAAGGTGACCGCCTGGGCGCCCACCGCGGAGGAGACCATCGCACGGATGCACCGTGCGTTGTGGGAATTCCGCATCCGCGGCGTGGTCACCAACCTGCGCTTTCTCGATCAGCTCATCACCCACCCGCGCTTCGCCGCGGGCGACTACACGACACGTTTCATCGAGGAGACGCCGGAGCTGCTGCAGTGGCCACGCAAGCGGGATCGGGCCACGCACATCCTCACCTATCTCGGCGCGACCATCGTCAACGGCAATCCCGAGGTTGCCGGCCGCGCGCGGCCGGCACGCCTCGCGATCCCACACCTGCCCGCCGGTCCGCTGCCGCCGCCCGCGCCCGGCAGCCGGCACAAGCTCGCCGAGCTCGGGCCGGACGCGTTCGCACGCTGGATGTTTGCCGAGCAGCGCGTACTCATGACCGACACGACCCTGCGCGATGCGCACCAGTCGCTGCTCGCGACCCGCGTGCGCACCATCGACATGACGGCGATCGCGCCGTACTACGCGAGTCTCCTGCCGCAGCTGTTCTCGATGGAGTGCTGGGGCGGGGCGACCTTCGATGTGGCGATGCGCTTCCTGCGCGAGGATCCGTGGCAGCGGCTCAGCGCGTTGCGCGAGCGCCTGCCGAACCTGCTGCTGCAGATGCTGCTGCGGGGGGCGAACGCGGTCGGCTATACGCATTATCCGGATAACGTGGTGCGCTTCTTCGTTGCGCGCGCCGCCGAGCGCGGCATCGACCTGTTCCGCATCTTCGACTCGCTGAACTGGGTCGAGAACATGCGCGTCTCGATCGACGCGGTCCGCGAGGCGGGCAAACTCTGCGAGGCGGCGATCTGCTACACGGGCGACCTCGGCGACCCGCGCGAACGCAAGTACACCCTCGACTACTACCTCGGCCTCGCTCGCGAGCTGAAGGGTGCCGGGACCCACCTGCTCGGCATCAAGGACATGGCGGGACTCCTGCGGCCGCGCGCCGCGTATGACCTGGTGAAGGCGCTCAGGGAGGAAACGGGGCTCCCGGTGCATTTCCACACCCATGACACCAGCGGCATCGCCGCGGCGAGCGTACTCGCGGCGGTCGCTGCCGGTGCAGACGCGGTCGATGCGGCCATCGATGCCATGAGCGGGCTCACCTCGCAGCCGAACCTCGGATCGCTGGTCGAGGCGCTGCGTCACGGGCCGCGCGACTCGGGGCTCGACCCGCACAAGGTGCGGCAGATCTCCGCCTACTGGGAACAGGTGCGCCGCCAGTACGTTGCGTTCGAGAGCGACATTCGTGCCGGGGCCTCCGAGGTGTACGTGCACGGGATGCCGGGCGGGCAGTACACCAACCTGCGCGAGCAGGCGCGGGCACTCGGTATCGACGAGGCACGCTGGCCCGAAGTAGCGCGCGCGTACGCCGAGGTGAACGAGCTCTTCGGCGACATCATCAAGGTCACCCCGACCTCGAAGGTGGTCGGCGATCTGGCGCTGCTCATGGCGAGCGCCGGCATCAGCCGCGAGCAGGTGTTGGATCCGGATACCGAGGTGGCTTTCCCCGAGTCGGTGGTGCAGCTGTTCCGCGGCGAGCTCGGGCAGCCATACGGCGGCTTCCCCGCAGCGCTGCAGCGCAAGGTGTTGAAAGGCAGCGCGCCGCTCGCCATGCGTGCCGGCGCGGCGCTCGCCCCCGTCGATCTCGAGGCCGAGCGGGCGCGGCTGCAGCAGCGGCTGCCGCGCCCGGTGACCGACGAGGAGCTGGCCTCCTCGCTCATGTATTCGCGTGTTTTCGAGGACTACGCGCGGGAGCGGCTGCTGTACGGCGACCCGGCCATCCTCCCGACGCCGGTGTTCTTCTACGGCATGGAACCCGGCCAGGAGATCACGATCGACCTCGAGCGCGGCAAGACCCTCATCGTGCGCTACGTGGCAATGAGCGAGCCGCACGAGGACGGCACCCGCACCGTGTTCTTCGAGTTGAACGGCCAGCCGCGCTCGGTACGCGTGGACGATCGCAGCCGGGTGGCGAAACGTCCGCCGCCACGCAAGATCGAGCCGGGCAACCCGCGCCACGTCGGGGCTCCGATGCCCGGCGTGGTGGCGACCGTCACCGCCACGGCAGGTGCGCGGGTGTCGCGCGGTGAGACTCTGCTGACGCTCGAGGCAATGAAAATGGAGACCGCGGTACGCGCCGAAGTCGCGGGTGAGGTGGCCGAGGTGCTCACGCGTCCCGGGCAGGTGGTGGACGCGAAGGAACTGCTGGTGGTGCTCCGGTAGGCTTGCGAGCGCTCTACACCGTGTCCTTGAGCGGCACGCCCGGGTCGGCGAGCTTGTCGATGTTGGGACGTGCATGCACCGGGATCAGCTTGCGCGCAGCCATCTGGTCCTTCGGTGTGTTGATGCTGTCGAGCGCGACCAGCTCCCCGCCGCGCAGGTAGCAGACGCTGAAACTGCGTGTCGCGGGCGAGCCGCGCACGATGGCGCGGTCGTAGCCATAACCGACACCGACGATGATCAATTTGAGGTCGAACTGGTCGGACCAGAACCACGGTACCTTGTCGTGCACGGTCGTGGTGCCGAGCAGGTTGAGGGCCACGGTGGTGCCCTGCTCGAAGGCATTGTCGACCGACTCCAGGCGCAGGTGCCGGCCGTACTGGCGGTTGAGATGGCTCGCACAGTCGCCGGCGGCGTAGATCGCCTCGTCAGCCGTGCGGCAGTGCACGTCCGTGACTACACCGTTTTCGCACTCGAGCCCGGCGGCCTGCGCGAGCTCATCCGCGGGCGCCACCCCCACCCCGACGATCACGAGTTCCGCGGGGTACTCCCCGCCCCCCTCTGTGAGTACGGCTCGCACCCGCCCGGTGCGGTCATCGCCGTGAAGCGCACGAACACTCTCGTTGCAACGGATGCGTACGCCGTGGCGGTCGTGCTCGGCCTCGTAGAACGAGGACACCACGGGACTCGTGACGCGGCTCATCACCCGGGCGGCCATTTCGAGCACGGTGACCTCCATCCCCCGCTCGCGGGCGGTGGCTGCCACTTCGAGGCCGATGTATCCGCCGCCGATGATCACGAGCCGACCGCCCGCGGCGCATTCGGCGCGGATGCGGTCGGCATCGGCGACGGTGCGCAGGTAGTGCACCCCGGCGAGCTCGCTTCCCGGGGCGAGCAGCCGGCGCGGTCGGCTGCCGGTTGCGAGCAGCAGCGCCTCGTACGGGAGTACCCGGCCGTCATCGAGCCGCACGTGCCGCTGGCGCCGCGCGATCTCGGTGACCCGACGCCCGAAATGCGTCGTGACGGAGTGATCGGCAAAGAAAGCCGCAGGCCGGATGAGGAGGCGCTCGCGCTCGAGGCTACCGGCGAGGTACTTCTTCGAGAGCGGCGGTCGCTGGTAAGGCGGCCAGGGCTCATCGCCGACGAGCGTCAGCGCTCCCGTGAAGCCGCGACGGCGCAATGTGTCGACGGCCTGCACGGCAGCCTGCCCGCCGCCCACGATCACGACCCGCTCGTACATCGGCGGAAGAATAGCCGAACAGCCAGGGCGTGGCCGCACCAGGGGGAAGCACGGATGGACCGAGAGTGCTCCAGAATGGTGCAGCACGCCCCGGCGGCATGGGGGCTGCCGTGGTGCGTGGGCCGCTCGAGCGGATAGTCAAGTATTTACCTAACCATCGGCAAACCGACGACCCTGGCCGCGCCTGCAGGCTGCGCCCCACTGCCATTCGACGCCATGGCACGGAAACTGCAAAATCCGTGGCGCCCGAGGCCCGCGAAGACGGAGTGTGCGCTCATGAAACTGGTCACAGCGATCATCAAGCCTTTCAAGCTCGACGACGTGCGCGCTGCGCTCTCGGACATCGGCGTCTCGGGCATGACGGTCACCGAGGTGAAGGGATTTGGGCGCCAGCGCGGACACACCGAGCTTTATCGCGGCGCGGAGTACGTGGTCGATTTCGTTCCCAAGACGCGCATCGAGGTGGCGGTGCGAGGCGATCTGGTCGATCAGGTCATCGAGGCCATCATGAAGTCCGCCAAGACGGGCAAGGTCGGAGACGGCAAGATCTTCATCACCGACATCGAGCGCGTCATCCGCATCCGCACCGGGGAGACCGACGACAGCGCGCTGTAGTCCTCGCGCGAGCGCCCCGACGGCGGCCGTGCGTTATCCTGCGCCGCATGCCGTACGCGGTACGCATCTACGAGAATGGCGGGCCGGAGGTGATGCGCCTCGAGGAGGTCGGCCCGGGTAAGCCGGCGGCCGGCGAGGTGCAGATCCGTCACACCGCCATCGGCGTCAACTATATCGACGTCTACGACCGCACCGGGCTGTATCCGGTGGGCCTGCCGAGCGGACTGGGGCGCGAGGCGGCAGGCGTCATCACGGCGCTCGGCCGCGGTGTGCGCGGGCTGCGTGTGGGTGAGCGTGTCGCGTACGTGTATCCGAGCCCTGGCGCCTACAGCGACGTGCGTAACGTCCCCGCCGAGCGCGTGGTGCGCGTGCCGCGCGGCATCTCCGACGAGCAGGCCGCGGCGCTCATGCTGAAAGGGCTCACGGCGCACTTTCTCATCCGTCGCACATACAAGGTGGCGCGCGGCGATCCGATCCTGGTGCATGCCGCGGCCGGCGGTGTCGGACTGATTCTGTGTCAGTGGGCCAAGGCGCTCGGCGCGACCGTGATCGGCGTGGTGGGGAGCGAGGCCAAGGCGGAGCTGGCCAGGAAGTACGGCTGCAAGCACGTGCTCATCTCGGGCCGCGATGAGCTGGTGCCGGGCGTCAAGGGCTTCACTAAGGGCTCCGGGGTCGCCGTCGTCTACGACGCCGTCGGTAAGGACACTTTCATGGAGTCGCTCGACTGCCTCAGGCGTCTCGGCATGATGGTGACCTTTGGCAATGCCTCGGGCCCACCTCCCGCCATCAGTCCGCTCGAGCTCACCAAGCGCGGCTCGCTCTTCCTCACGCGTCCGACGCTGTTCAACTACATCGCCACGCGCGCCGAGCTCGAAGCGGCGGCGCGTGAGCTGTTCGCCGCGGTGCGGGCGAAAAAAGTGCGCATCGTCATTGGCCAGCAGTACCCGCTGAGCCGCGCGGCGGATGCGCACCGCGATCTCGAGGGGCGGCGTACGACCGGGTCCACGGTCCTCGTGCCCGAAGGCTCCCGCTAGCTCACCCGCGTGCGAGCACCGCGCGCGACTGGTATCAGGCGGTGGCGGGGACCGCCCGGGCCCGCAGGGGACGCGCGCTGCGGCTGATGCCGAGCGCACCGCTGCGCACGACTTCCAACAGTTCGGCGCGGTGCGCGAGATCGGCGACGAAGGCGTTGACCTCGGCCTCACTCGCGGTCAGCTCGACGATGAACCCCTCGACCGCGGGGTCGAGCACCCGCCCGCCGCTGCGCACCACCTGCCCGCGCACGGTGTCGGTCTGTCCCGCTGCCACGCGCAGCTTGAGCAGCACGAGTTCGCGCTCGAGGTGCTCACCGCGCGTCATGTCGAGCACGTGCACCACGTCCACGAGCTTGTGCAGCTGGTTGACGATCTGCTGGATGACCAGGTCCGAGCCCTTGGTGACCAGAGTCAGTCGCGAGACGGTCGGGTCATCGGTGGGGGCGACCGAGAGCGACTCGATGTTGTAGCCGCGGGTCGAGAACAGGCCCGCGACGCGTGTCAGCGCGCCGGCTTCGTTCTGCAACAGGATGGCGATGATATGACGCATGAAAAGGCCGCAAAAATAACGACGTGGGCGCCGCGATCGACCGCAGAATAAAGGATCGGCACGTGCTTGCACCACGTACCCAAGCTGCTAGGCTCGTTGGTTCCTTCGACTTCAGCACATCCCATGAGTGACACGGTGATCCAGCCACGCCCGGTGGGCCATCCGCTCGCCGGCCAGCGCATGAGCGGCGCCCGCATGATCATGCAGGTGCTCGCCGATGAAGGCGTCACCGCGATATTCGGCTACAGCGGCGGGGCGATCCTGCCCACCTACGACGCGGTATTCCTCTACAACGAACACGCGGCGCGTACCGGAGAGCCGCAGATCCCCCTGATCGTACCGGCGAATGAGCAGGGAGCGGGCTTCATGGCCGCGGGCTATGCGCGCGCGAGCGGGCGAGTGGGCGTGTGCCTCGTGACCTCCGGACCCGGCGCCACGAACACTGTTACACCGGTGCGCGATTGCACCGCGGATTCGATACCCATTGTCGTGATTTCAGGGCAAGTCGCGACCGCGGCGATCGGGACCGACGCGTTTCAGGAGGCTCCCGTCCCCACCATGATGGGGGCAGTCGCGAAGCACATTTTTCTGGTGACCGACCCCACGAAGCTCGAGCGCACGGTCCGGACCGCTTTCGAGATCGCCCGCAGCGGCCGCCCGGGACCCGTCGTGGTCGATGTTCCGAAGGACGTGCAGAACTGGGAGGGCGTCTTCCGGGGCGAGGGACTCCTGCCGATCCCCGGTTTTCGGCGTCGCCAGCAGGAGCTCGAGCGGGCGGTGGTGGAAGCGCCGGCAGCGGCGCACTTCTTTGCGATGCTGGAGGAGTCCGCGCGACCGCTCATCTACGCTGGCGGCGGTGTGATCAATGGCAACGCGGCAGCTGCCCTCACCGAGTTCGCCACGGTCTTCGGGGTGCCGGTGGTCACCACCCTCATGGGCATCGGCTCGCTCGACACCACGCACCCGCTGTCGATGCGCATGCTCGGCATGCACGGTGCGGCGTTCGCCAATTACGCAGTCGACGACTGCGACTTCCTCATCGCGCTCGGCGCGCGGTTCGATGACCGCGTCGCGGGCGTGCCGGCGAAATTCGCGAAGAACGCCCGACGCATCGCGCATCTGGATGTGGATCGCGCGGAAGTGAACAAGGTGAAGCGCGTACACTGGAGTCACATCGGCCAGGTGCGCGAGGCACTGCAAGCGCTGACCGCGCACGGTCTCGCACAAGGCTTCCGGCGCGATTTCGCTCCATGGCTCGCCGAACTCACCGAGCTCAAGCGCGTCTACGCCATGAACTACGACCGCGCGAGTCCCCTTATCCAGCCCTACTACGTTATCGAGGAGATCAACCGGCACGCGCGCGGTGCGGCGATCATCACCACCGGTGTGGGGCAGCACCAGATGTGGGCAGCACAATACTGCGACTTCACCGCACCGCGGCTGTGGCTGACCTCCGGCAGCATGGGCACGATGGGCTTTGGCCTGCCGGCCGCGATCGGCGCGCAGATCGCGCAGCCGCAGCGTCTCGTGATCGACATCGACGGCGACTCCAGCATCCGCATGAACATCGGTGAGCTGGAGACGGTGACCACCTACGCCCTGCCGGTGAAGGTCGTGGTGCTCAACAATTTCGGCGACGGCATGGTGAAGCAGTGGCAGAAGCTGTTCTTCAAGGGACGGCTGTCCGCGAGCGACCGCTCGCTGCACAAGAAGGACTTCGTCAAGGCCGCGCAGGCAGATGGGTTCCGCTACGCGGCGCGTCTCGAGCACAAGGCGGACGTGCCGCGCGTCATTGCTGAGTTCCTCGCCTTCGAGGGGCCGGCATTCCTCGAAGTCATGATCGACCCGGACGCGGGGGTTTACCCCATGGTGGGACCGGGCCAGAGCTACGAGGAAATGATCACCGGCGACTTCATCCCCTCGCGCCACAGGGTGGACATCAAGACGCCCGGTCCTTCGGAGATGTTCTGATGGGTGCCCGGGGTCGGATGAGCGCGCCCGTGCTCTGTGCGCTGTTCGCGACGCTCTCGACGGTGGCCGGGGCGCGTGAGGATCAGATCCTCATGCTCGGCAACCCCGCCGGCGCCCAGACCGTCACGGAAAAGACCGGGGCCACGCGCGCCGAGTATTCCTATAACGATCGCGGCCGCGGCGACCACATCGTCGCCACCTGGAAGCTCGACGCAGTGGGTGTGCCGATCGACTACCACGGCGCCGGCAACGATTACATGAAGGCGGCGGTGACCGAGAGCTTCCGCCTCGCCGACGACAGAGCCTCCTGGCGCAACCGCGCCGAGCAGGGCGAGAAGACCGTGAGCGGTGAAGCTTTCTACGTCCCGGTCAATGCCCCGCCGGAGATGATGGGGGTGCTCGCGCGGGCACTGCTCAAGGCCCCCGGGCACCGCCTCGCGCTGCTGCCGGCCGGCGAGGCGACGCTGCAGGCGGTCGGGCCGCTGCCCGGCGACGCAGCCACGGGGACGCGCGCGCTCACTCAGTACCAGATCAGCGGGCTCGACCTCTCGCCGACACGCATCTGGCTCGATGGGGAAGACGCGACTGCCGCGATCGCCTCGAGCTGGTTCTCGGTGCTCTCGCCCGCCGCCCGGGAGCTCCTGCCGCAGCTGCTCGCGGCACAGGATCAGGCGGACGAAGCGTGGTCGGCCCGTCTCGCCGCCGCGCAGACGGTAATGCCGACGACTGACGTCCTGATCCGCAACGCGCGGCTTTTCGATCCGCGCGACCTCACGGTGACTGCGGGCATGAGCGCGCTGGTGCGTGGCGAGCGCGTCGTGCGGGTGGCGCCCGATGCCGAACTGACCGCGCCGGCCGGCGCGCAGGTGATCGCGGCGCGCGGGCGCTTCCTCATGCCGGGCCTGTGGGACAACCACCAGCATTTCGGCGATAACACCGGTGCGCTCGACATTGCCAACGGCGTGACCAGCGCGCGCGACATGGGGAACGACACCGACGCGTTTCTCAAGCGTGTGGCCCGCTTCGATGCCGGCACCGAGCTTGGCCCGCGGGTATGGAAGGCGGGCATCATCGACGGGACCGGTCCGTTTGCCGGGCCGACGAAGATGCGCATCGGCAGCGCCGCGGAGGCGATCCAGGATGTGGACTGGTACGCCGATCACGGCTACGGGCAGATCAAGATCTACTCCTCGGTGCCCCCGCCGATCGTACCGGCGATTGCCGCGGAGGCGCATGCGCGCGGTCTGCGCGTCAGCGGCCACGTGCCGGCGTTCATGAATGCGCAGCAATTCGTCGCCGACGGTGCCGACGAGATCCAGCACCTCAACTTCATCGTCCTCGACTTCCTCTTCGACCAGGTCAAGGAAACGCGCAACATGAACCGCTTCACGGCGGTCGCAGCGCATGCGCGCGAGTTCACCCCGGACAAGCCGCAGGTGCAGGAGTTCATCGCCTACCTCGCGCGCCACCACACGGTGCTCGATCCGACGCTGAACGTGTTCGAGGCACAGTTCTGCGGCGACCCTGCGGCGGTGCCGCCCGGGCTCGAGCAGATCGCGCCGCGCATGCCGCCGCAAGTGCGCCGCACGCTGCTCTCGGGGGCGCTGCCGGTTCCGAAGGGTGAGCAAGACGCCTACCGCGAGGCGCTGCCGGCGATGCTGCGGCTCCTGAAGGCGCTCTACGATGCCGGGGTCACCGTTATCCCCGGCACCGACTCGCTCGCCGGTTACTCGCTGCACCACGAGCTCGAGCTGTACGCGCGTGCCGGCATTCCACCGGCCGAGGTCCTGCGCCTCGCCACACTGACCTCCGCGCAGGTGGTCGGCGCCGACGGTGAGCGCGGGGTGATCGCCCCCGGGAAGCTCGCCGACCTCATCCTGGTGGATGGCGACCCGAGCACGCAGATCGCCGACATCAACAAGGTCACGCTGGTGATGAAGGGCGGGCGCATCTACGACCCGGCGGGCATCGAGCAGGCGCTCGGGATCGCGCCGCAGAATCGCACCTGAGGATTCACCGCCGGTTCATGCGAGAGGCTCTATGAAGTACCTGCACACCATGGTTCGTGTAACCGATCTTGACGCATCGTTGAAATTCTATTGCGACGCGCTCGGTCTCAAGGAGCTCTCGCGCAAGGACTACCCGCAGGGGCGCTACACACTCGTGTTCCTGGCCGCTCCCGGCGATGAGAGCGCGCAGGTCGAGCTCACCCACAACTGGGATCCGGAGAAATACAGCGGCGGACGCAACTTCGGGCATCTCGCCTACGCGGTGGAAGACCTCTACGCCACCTGTCAGCGCCTCGCCGATCACGGCGTCACGATCCTGCGGCCGCCGCGCGATGGGCACATGGCCTTCGTGCGCTCCCCCGACAACATCTCGATCGAGCTGCTGCAGAAGGGCGCATCGCTCCCGGCTGCGGAGCCGTGGAAATCCATGCTCAACACCGGCAGTTGGTAGGCCGGTTTCGGCGACATGAAAACCATCCCGAGCCTGCTGATCGCGGCGGTGTTCGCCACACTGACTTTCGCGGTGTGGGCGTACCTCAACCGCCCGACGCGCGAGCCGCCCTGGCCGCCGTTGATCCAGGGCTTCGCCTTCTCACCCTTCCGCTCCAACGAGGATCCGACGCATTTCGAGATGCCCACCGACGCGGAGATCGATGAAGATCTCTCGCTGCTCGAGGGCAAGGTGAGGGCGGTGCGCACCTATAGCGTGGGCGCGACGCTCGCGGACGTGCCGGAGCTCGCCGAGCGGCACGGCCTGAATGTCGCGCTCGGCGTGTGGCTCGACACGCATCGCGACAAGAACGAGGAGCAGCTGAAGACCGCGATCGAGCTCGCCAACACGCACCAGAACGTGGTGCGCGTCGTCGTCGGCAACGAGGTGCTACTGCGCGGCGACCTGCCGATCGAGGAGCTGGCGAAGTATCTCGATCGCGCCCGCGAGGCGATCTCCCAGCCGGTGGGCACCGCCGAGACCTGGGACACCTGGCTCGCGCACCCGGAGCTCGCCCATCACGTCGATTTCATCGGCGTGCACCTGCTGCCCTACTGGGAGGGCGTCTCAGTCGACAAGGCGGTGGACTATTCGCTGGCGCAGTTCAAGCGCCTGCAGAAGACTTTTCCCCACAAGCCGATCGTGGTGGCGGAGATCGGCTGGCCGAGCCGCGGCCGCACGCATGAGTCGGCGGTAGCCTCGGTGGCGAACGAGGCGCTGTTCCTGCGGCGCTTCCTGTACCGCGCGCAAAAGGAGCAATTCACCTACTACGTGATGGAAGCCTTCGATCAGCCGTGGAAGGCGTTCCAGGAAGGCGCGGTCGGCTCCTACTGGGGCGTGTACGACGTCGAGCGCCAGCCGAAGTTCGAATTTACCGCCCCGATCGTGCGCATCCCCGAATGGCACGTCCTTGCGGCCGTCTCGATCGGTGTGTCGCTGCTGGTGCTGGGACTCCTCTATCTCAACAGCGTCACGCTGCGCAACCGCGGCCGCAGCTTCCTCGCGGTGGTGGTCTACGCCGCCGCCACCATCGCGGTGTGGGTGATCTACGATTTCACCCAACAGTACATGACCGTCTCGAGCGTCGTGTCGGGCGTGCTGTTGCTGCTTGGCATGCTGGGCGTGCTGCTGGTGCTACTCGCAGAAGCGCACGAATGGGCCGAGGCACACTGGGTCGAGTACCGGCGGCGTCTCGGGGCACCGATCCTGAGCACGAGCGTTTCCCCGCCCAAGGTCTCCATCCACGTGCCGGCCTACAACGAGCCGCCTGCGATGCTGATCGAGACACTCGATGCGCTGGCCCGGCTCGACTATCCCGACTACGAAGTGCTGGTGATCGACAACAACACACGCGATGAGGCCGTCTGGCGGCCGGTCGAGGCGCATTGCGCCCGGCTCGGCGCGCGTTTCCGCTTCTTTCATGTTGCGCCACTCGCGGGCTTCAAGGCCGGTGCGCTCAACTACGCGCTCGATCGCACCGCGGCGCGTGCCGCGGTCGTCGCGGTCATCGACAGCGACTACGTGGTCGATGCCCGCTGGCTGCGCGACCTGACGCCGGCGTTCCAGGATGAGCGCATCGCCATCGTGCAGGCGCCGCAGGACTACCGGGACGCGGGCCAGAGCGCCTTCAAGGCGATGTGCTACGCCGAGTACCGCGGCTTCTTCCAGATCGGCATGATCACGCGCAACGAGCGCAACGCCATCATCCAGCACGGCACCATGACCATGGTGCGGCGCAAGCTGCTCGATGCCTGTCGCTGGGCCGAGTGGTGCATCACCGAGGATGCCGAGCTCGGGCTGCGCATCTTCGAGTCCGGCTACGATGCCAGCTACGTGCCCGAAAGCTACGGCCGCGGCCTCATGCCCGACACCTTCATCGACTTCAAGAAACAGCGCTTCCGCTGGGCCTATGGCGCCATGCAGATCATCAAGGCGCACGCGCGCGCGCTGTTCCTCGAGGGCGGCCCCTTGTCCCCCGGGCAGCGCTACCACTTCATCGCCGGCTGGCTGCCGTGGATCGCCGATGGCTGCAACCTGCTCTTCAACCTCGCGGCGCTCGGCTGGTCGGCGGCGATGGTGTGGGCGCCGGGCCGGGTGGACGCGCCGCTCGTGCTCTACTCGGTGCTGCCGCTGTCGCTGTTCTCCTTCAAGCTCGCCAAGCTGGTGCACCTCTATCACGTGCGCGTCGGGGCCAACCTGCGGCAGACACTCGCGGCGGCGATCGCCGGCCTCGCCCTCACTCACACCATTGGCCGCGCAGCCGTCAAAGGGCTCGTGACGCGCAGCGAGCCGTTCTTCCGCACACCGAAGACCGGCCGGACCTCGGGTCTGTGGCATGCGCTGGCCGCCGCCCGCGAGGAAACGCTGATGATGATCGGACTCACGCTCTCGGCCTGGGCGGTCTCCTACACCGCGCTGCCGCAGAACGCCGGCCCCGATCACTTCGCGTGGGTCGTGGTGCTGCTCATTCAGGCGGTGCCCTACGCCTCCTCGCTGATCGTGTCGCTGATCAGCGCATTTCCACTGCCGGCACGGCTGCTCGGCACGAGTTATCGTCCGATGAGCCGCACCGGCCGGCAGCCGGAGGCGGACCTGAGCGGCTGAGCCGTGCGCGAGCGGAGGCTGCGGGCCATCGCGATCATGATCGCCGCGGTCGCGGCGTTCTCCTTCATGGATGGACTGCTGAAGCTGCTGGCGGCGTACTACCCGCCCATGCAGGTCGCGGCGCTCCGTGGTGCGACTTCGCTCCCTTTCACGCTGCTGCCGGTGCTGCTGCGCGGGCGGTTGCAGGACCTGAAACCGCGGCGCTGGCCCATGCACCTGCTGCGGGGACTGCTGTCAGTGCTGGTGCTGGGCGGGTTCATCTACGCGGTGCGCGTGCTCTCGCTCGCCAACGCCTACGCCGTGTTCCTGTCGGCGCCGCTGATCGTGGCGGCGCTCTCGGTGCCACTGCTCGGGGAGCGGATCGACGGGCGCAACTGGATCGCCATCCTGGTCGGCCTCGTCGGGGTGCTCACCATGCTGCGCCCGAGCGCCTCGGGCCTGAGTACCCTCGGGACACTCGCCGCGCTGGTGGGTGCCATCGCCTACGCGCTGAGCGCCATCGCCGTACGGGTGTTGACGCGCAGCGACACGACCGTCAGCGTTGTCTTCTGGACGGTCGGGCTCATGACAGCATTCACCACGGCGATTTCCGCCCCCCGCTGGGTGCCGATCGAGTACGCACACTGGAAATGGCTCCTCGGGCTCGGCGTGCTGGCGGCGATCGGACAGTACCTGCTCACCGAGGCGTTCCGCTCGGCACCACCCTCGGTCGTCACACCCTTCGAGTACACCGCGCTCCTCTGGGGAGTCGCCATCGACCGTCTCGTGTGGCACGTGCTCCCCTCGGCACGCGTGTGTTTGGGCGGCGGGCTCGTGATCGCGACCGGGCTGTATCTCATCTGGCACCAGCGGCGGCTTGCAGGCAGCGAATCCGCGCGACAGACATGGCAGCCGGAAGCGGAGAAGGGCAGAATGTTGCGCCATTCGTCGACAGTCGAAGTTGTCGCTCGCAAACAAGAGGAAGACTCACCATGAGCAACGCCGAAGTCCTGGGACGATTCGTCTGGCACGAGTTGTTGACGACCGACACCGCGGCCGCCGCCGCGTTCTACCCTAAGGTGCTGCCGTGGCGGACGGCACCCTCCAGCATGCCCGGCTACACGATCTGGATGGCCGGACAGACCCAGATCGGCGGCCTCATGGCGCTGCCGGCCGAAGCTGGCGCGACGCCGCCGCACTGGCTCGTGTACGTCGGCACACCCAATGTCGACGCCACATGTTCACAGGCGCAGGGGCTCG
>Ga0306920_100000318_pt1 | contig 55623 bp, 49 predicted proteins | sample flu12Cox44000170_FD_204666 | JGI IMG/M metagenome (GOLD analysis project Ga0306920, IMG submission 204666) | Lab enrichment of tropical soil microbial communities from Luquillo Experimental Forest, Puerto Rico - flux4day.12C.oxic.44.000.170 (v2)... | ecosystem: Environmental > Terrestrial >... | reverse complement strand
TCTCATCGGGCGGGCTCGCGCAAAGCGCGACCCTCAAGGAAAATCGGCAACGCCAGTTCGCTCGGCGCTATGCTGGGCTCGAGGCTGCCCGAGCCAGGAGACGACCCCATGCCCCTTCCGCCGCCAACTGCCGTCGGCATGGCACTCAATGACGTCGATACGCCGGCACTGCTCATCGATCTCGACGCCTTTGAGCGAAACTTGCAACGCATGGCCGATTTCGTAGGCAGCGCCGGCCGCGTGCGTTTGCGGCCACACTCCAAGACGCACAAGTCACCCATCATAGCCGCCAGGCAGTTGGCGCTCGGCGCAGTCGGTGTGTGCTGTCAGAAGGTGTCCGAGGCAGAGGTGATGGTCGATGGCGGCATCGCCGACGTGCTCGTCGCCAACGAAGTGGCGGGCGCGGCCAAGCTGGAGCGTCTTGCGGCGCTCGCCCGACGCGCCAGGATCGCCGTGTGCGCCGATGACGCTGACGGGGTGGCCGAGATCGAGGCGGCGGCGGCCAAGGCGGGCGCGCGGCTCCATGTGCTCGTGGAGATCGACGTCGGCGGGCGCCGCTGCGGCGCCTCGCCGGGCGTGCCGGCGGCGCGCCTTGCCGAGCGCATTGCGCGCTCGCCTCACCTCAGCTTCGCCGGCCTCCAGGCGTATCACGGCTCGGCCCAGCACGTGCGCGACGCGCGCGAACGGCAGGCGCGCATTGCCCAGGCCGTCGAGCACGTGAAGGAAACGCAGGCCGCGCTCAAGGCCGTCGGGTTAGAAGCCGAGACCGTCACCGGGGCGGGCACGGGTACCTACGAGAACGAGGCTGCGAGCGGGGTCTACACCGAGCTGCAAGCGGGCTCTTACATCTTCATGGATGCCGACTACGCGCGCAACAAGCGCGGCAACGGCGAGCCCTTCGACACCTTCGAACACGCGCTCTTTGTTTATGCCACCGTCATGAGCGCGCCGGCGCCCGAGCGGCTCGTCGTCGATGCCGGGCTCAAGGCGTTGGCCGTCGATAGCGGCATGCCCGAGCCCTGGCATCGGCCCGGCGCACTCTATCACCGCCCCTCGGACGAACACGGCATCATCGACGCCACCGCCTGCGGTGAACGGCCCAGGCGCGGCGACAAGGTTTGCCTCGTGCCCGGCCACTGCGATCCCACTGTCAACCTGCACGATTGGTACGTGGGTGTTCGCGGTCTCGGCGCGGGTGAGGCGCGCGTTGAGTGCCTCTGGCCGGTCGCGGCACGGGGCGCGCTGTTCTGATTTTGTTCGCGCACACACATGCGTAAATGCCATTTACATTGGGCATTGCGAAGCCGTCACCGCCACCCGATATGGTGGGCCATCACGCACCCAGGAGGGATGCCATGAACGCCGACGAACGCCAGCTCATCACTCAGCTCTTTGAGCGCATGCGCAACTATGGCGCGCCTGACAAGGACCGGGAGGCCGAGGCGCTGATCAACCAGCTCGTGCGCGCCAATCCGGACACAATTTATATGCTCGTGCAGTCCGTACTCGTGCAGGACCAGGCGCTGGAGGCCGCCAACGCACGCCTGCGGGATCTGGAGGGCCAGTTGCGCAGCATGGAGGAAGGCCCGCGCAGCGGTCGTTCGGGCGGCTTCCTCAGCGGCTATTGGGGCGGCCGCAGCGCCGAGGAGCCCCGGTCGAGCGTTCCCCAGGTCGGCTCGCGCGCTACGCCCTCGGCCTATGGGGGCCGCGAGGAAGGCCGTGCGCCCTGGTCGCAAAGCCCGCCCCCGCCACAAGCTCCCCCCGCCCAACCGGCTGCTTCCGGCGGTGGCTTTATGCGCTCAGCGCTCGCCACCGCTGCGGGTGTCGCCGGCGGCGTGCTGGTGGCTGACAGCATCCGCAATATGCTGGGCGGTGGGGCGCATGCCGGCCCCCATCACGATAGCGACACCTACGTCGAGGACGACAGGTATGCCGACGACCGCGACAACGATCCCGGCACCGAGCAGGCCGCCTACGAGGACGACGGCAACGATCCAGCCTTCGATACCGGCGGCGATGACGGGGAAATCGACGTGTGAATGGGGGGAGCGACCCCCGTTAGCTCCGCCCTGACCCCGACACCAGCGCCCCCAGACACCGGCGCCAGACCCCGGCCCCAGACCCCGGCCCCAGACACCCGCCCCAGACACCCGCCCCAGACACCGGCCCCAGACCCCGGCCCCAGGCACCGGCCCCAGGCACCGGCGCCTGCTGCGCCAAGGGGGCGCAACCCTGAGCGCGCCGGCGGCCTAGGCCTTGCCCTATGCCCCGACCTTAGCCGCAATCTTGAGCGCGAATGCGTAGTCGAGGGCCAGTTCCTTCAGCGCCTCGAAACGGCCCGACGCCCCGCCGTGGCCTGCCTCCATGTTTGTCTTGAGCAGGATGAGGTTCTCGCTCGTATTGAGGTGGCGCAGCCGCGCGATCCATTTGGCCGGCTCCCAATAGGTGACGCGCGGATCAGTTAGCCCCGCGTAGGCGAAAATGTGCGGGTAAGCCTTGGCGGCGACGTTGTCGTAGGGCGAATAGGAGCGGATGATCTCAAAGTCTGCTTTGGACTCGATGGGATTTCCCCATTCCGGCCATTCCGGTGGCGTGAGCGGCAGGTCCGTGTCGAGCATGGTGTTGAGCACATCGACGAAGGGGACGTCGGCGATGATGCCGAGGAAGAGGTCGGGCGCCATGTTGGCCACCACCCCCATCAGCATGCCGCCAGCCGAGCCGCCATTGGCAACGATCCGGCCGCGCCGCGTGTAGCCCTCTTTGACGAGAAACTCGCCCGCGGCGATGAAGTCGGTGAAGGTATTGACCTTCTTCTCGCGCTTGCCCTCGGTGTACCAGCGGTAGCCCTTGTCCTTGCCGCCGCGGATGTGGGCGATGGCGAAGATGAAGCCGCGGTCGACGAGCGAGAGCCTGCTGGTGGAGAATGCCGCCGGAATGGAGATGCCGTAGGCTCCGTAGCCATAGAGGAACAGCGGCGCGGAGCCGTCGAGCGGCGTGTCCTTCTTGTAGAGCAGGGATACCGGCACGGTCTCGCCGTCCGGCGCCGGCGCGAGCAGGCGGCGGGTGACATACTGGGCCGGATCGTGGCCGCTCGGCACCTCCTGGGTCTTGCGCAGGACGCGCGTGCGCGCCTCCATGTCGTAGTCAAAGACCTGGGCCGGAGTCGTCATCGACGAATAGGTGAAGCGCACCGTGGTGGTGTCAAACTCGAAGCCCGCCGACATGCCGAGCGAATAGGCCTCCTCGTCGAAGGCGATCGCGTGCTCGGCACCGTCGGCGAAGCGCTGCACCACGACGCGGGGAAGCCCGTCCTCGCGCTCAAGGCGGGCCAGGTGACCCTGGTAGGCGACGGTTTCCAAGATCAGCCGGCCCGGCTTGTGCGGGATGATCTCGCGCCAGTTGGCCTGCTCCGGTGCCGCGATGGGTGCCTCGCAGATGCGGAAGTCTTCGGCCCCCCCCGAGTTCGTGGTGATGATCAGCCGGTCGCCATGGTGCTCCACAGCGTATTCGTGGCCGTGCTCGCGGGGCACCACCAGGCGCGGATCGCTCTCCGGCCGATCGGCGTCGATCAAGTAGACCTCGGTCGTCTGGTGATCATGTGCCTCGATGGTGATGAAACGGGATGATTGGGTCTGCCCGACGCCGACGTAAAAGCCGATATCCTTCTCCTGATAGATGAGCACATCCGACTTGCCGGGCGTACCGACGCGGTGACGATAGACGAACAGAGGCCGTTGATTGTGATCGAGGCGGACGTAGAACAGGGTTTTGCTGTCGGCACCCCAGACGATCGCGCTGCGGGTGTCCGGCATGGCCTCGCGCAAGTCCTTTCCCGTCGCCAGGTCGCGGACCTTGATGGTGAAGAGCTCGGACCCCTTCTTGTCGACGGCATACGCGAGGTAGCGATGGTCGGGGCTGTGGGCGGTGGCGCCCAGCTGCCAGTAGGCCTTGCCCTCGGCTTCGCGGTTGCCGTCGAGCAGCATCTCTTCCGCGCCGCCGGCGCGGGGTCGGCGGCACAGGCGCGGATACTGGCCGCCCGTCACATAGCTTACGTAATACTCATATGGCCCGTCCGGGGCGGGCACGGAGCTGTCGTCCTCTTTGATGCGCGCCTTCATCTCGGCGTAGAGCACGTCCTGTAGGGCTGCCGTGTCGGCCAGCGCCGCATCCGTGTAGGCGTTCTCGGCCTCGAGATAGTTGCGGATGGGCGTCTGGAGCACCGCGGGGTCGCGCATCACCTCCTGCCAGTTGCGGGCGCGCAGCCATGCGTACTCGTCCACCAACTCGATGCCATGATGCACGGAAAACGTCGGCCGGCGCGGCGCGGTGGGCGCCAGCTGGCGGGTGATTGGGCGATTGAGACCGTGCCTGGGAACCCTCTCGAATGAGGAGCGCGCGCCCCTCGATCTCGGCGCCTTCGCGCCACCGAAACTTTCAGCTCGAACAGCTTGCAGGCCCTGGCGTCAGGTGCCGCCGGGCTTGAAGTGCAGCGCGGCGCCGTTGATGCAGTATCTGAGGCCCGTGGTCTCGCGCGGACCGTCCGGGAAGACGTGGCCGAGGTGGGCTTCACAGCGCGCGCATCGCACCTCGGTGCGGCGCATCAGGAGGGTGCGGTCCGCATGCTTGGTGACGGCGGCAGCATCGGCGGGCCGATCGAAGCTCGGCCAGCCGGTGCCGGAGTCGAATTTGGCTTCCGAGGTGAAGAGCGGCTCTCCACAGCACACGCACACGAACGTGCCGTGGCGCTTCTCGCGGTTGAGCGGAGACGTTCCCGCCCGCTCTGTGCCGTGCCGGCGTGTGACGTAGTACTGCTCGGGTGTCAGCTGGACGCGCCAGTCCTCGTCGCTCTTGGCGATCTTGCCGGCTCGAGTGGCGGAAGCGCTGTTGGTCATGGGGGCGGCCTGCGGTGTCGGCCGGTGTGGTAGGGGGGCCCGACGACCCCATTATGGCGGCATCGGTTGGTGGGTTCGAGAGGTGATTCCCTTCAAGTCTTCGTGTTGCTCCGACCCTGTGCACACAGGGCTGGAAACAGCGTGTCTAGGAGGTCTTGTCAGTGTAGGGCAACTTCCCGGCGACAAATGCGCCGACTAAAGCCAAAGCGAGCAGAGACGAGATCAAATACTCAGGCTTGCATACCGGTCACATGTGGGATTTTTCTTGGACTGGTAACCAGTGATGCTGTAGTCTATTGCCTGCTCCATTGTATATGTCGGATCGATGGAAGCGTTCACATGGGGAGCCGCGGGTACCGCGAATTGCCGTTGCTGCCGCATCGCTGGCCGTCCCGCGGATATGTCCATCCTGATGGAGAGACATTATGGACGAAGCCAGTAAAACGGATCTGGTGGAGCTCACTGCCGAAATCATTTCGGCCTACGTCAGCAATAATACGGTTGTCGCAGCCGATCTTCCGGCGATCATCGGGGACGTGCACGAGGCCCTCAGCAAAGCGTCACAGCGCATCGGTCAGTCGGAGCGCGAAGAACTGCGCCCGGCAGTTGCGCTCAAGAAATCAGTGACGCCCGACTACATTGTCTGCCTGGAAGACGGAAAGAAGTTCAAGTCGTTGAAGCGACACCTGCGCACGCACTACAATCTCTCACCCGAAGAGTACCGGGAAAAGTGGAATTTGCCGCACGATTACCCGATGGTGGCCCCGAACTACGCGGCCGCTCGGTCACAGCTTGCCAAGCAGATGGGACTGGGCACCCGTCGCGAGAAATAGGCGCGAGCCGGGCCCTTCACCGCTTCTTCCATCGTGCTCGGACCGACCCCTCATTCGGATTGTTTTGCACCACACGCAAAGGTTGTGCTCGTTATGATGACAATCAGAGCGCGCGCCATTGCCGCCGCCTGCCGGGCTGCGCCGCCGCCCTGGCAAGGACGGACAGGCTCGGATCAGGTGCAGATGCCACACGCAGCTCGCCTCCTTTGCACGCGCCGGGAGCCGGCATCGAGACCAGCACACCGCACACGGCGGGACGGGCGGGGGCATCGCCAAGTCGTGTTGCTGGCATTGACAGAGCTTGCCATCACCCCGGGCCCGATCTTCAGCGCCGGCGACCCTTGAAGCCCGGGCCATTGAGGTCTCGTTCTTACCGCAAGTTCTTACAGCAAGCCCGTGAGGTCCCGCACCACGCGGTCGGGCTCAAGATCGGGATACTCGTTCGCCGCGCCGGTGCGGTTGACCCACACGCACCGAAACCCGAAGGCCTTGGCACCGGCAATGCCCCAGCGGTTTGAGGATTGGAACGAGATTGTATGCGGGTGGCAGCCGAAACGTTGGACGGCAAGACGATAGACCTCGGGTGCCGGCTTGAAGATGCCGGCTGCGGTCACCGACAGCACGGCGTCAAAAGTCCCAGCGAGCTTCGCCGCGCGGACCGCGTCCTCCAGCATGTCCGGGTCGCCGTTCGACAGGATCGCCACGCGGGCTCCGCGGGCCTTCAGTTCAGCGATGACGTCGGCGACCTCGGGATAAGCATCCATCGTCCGATAGGCGGCCAAGAGGCCCTGGCGCACGCCCAAGGGAATGGGGATGCCGACCGATGCGATGGCATGGTCCAGGCTCTGCTGCGCGAGGTCCCAAAACGTCGCCGGCCGCCGGCTCAGTGCATGCACCCATGTGTACTCGAGCATGTGTACTCGAGCATGTGTACTCGAGGTGCTTTGCGCGCCAGACCTGCGAGAGCTGCCGCCATGCGGGCCCGATCGCCAGCTTGTGGCGCTCGGGCCCGCATGCACGTCAAAGAGCGTGCCGTAGGCATCGAACACGTAGTCTAGGCTCGTGGAGAGATCGGACATTACAGCCTCGCCCGATTGGCTTTTGCGCCGTCGGCGCGATTCTCTGCGGCAGCCGCACCCTTCACCTTTCGACTGGGCGCCGGTCCTCGCGTCAAGGCCGCAGACCTCACCCATCTCTGTCACACGCTCCCGTGCGGGCGGAGCCTGAGACAGCTCGCCATGACCCCTGCGGCACTCCTATGCTGTCTGGGGTGGCCATGCGCGCCCGATCACGCCAATGAAGGGAGCGAACCTGCGATGCGCGAGTTCTACGTCAAGCCCGGCGACAGCGTAACCTTCGCCAAGACGGTCGGCGAGACCGACATCTATCTCTTTGCCGGCATCACCGGGGACTTCGCCGTCAACCACGTCAACGAGCAGTACATGGCGCGCTCCAAATATGGCAAGCGCATCGCCCACGGCGCGCTCCTGATCGGCTTTGCCTCCACCTGTTCGAGCATGATGATCGAAAAGTGCCACGGCACGGCCGGCGACGAGACGGCCGTGTCTCTCGGCTACGACAAGGTGCGCTTCCTCGGTGCCGTCTACATCGGCGACACCGTCACGCTCACCTACACGATCATCGAGGTCGATCCTGTAAAGCGCCGATCGCGCGGCGACATCAAAGTGGTGAACCAGAGGGGTGAGCTGGTCGCAGTGGCGCAGCACCTGATGGCCTGGGTCAAGGACAAGGCGTGAGGCCGCAGCGAAGCCTCGACGGCTCATGCCGGCTTGAAGTCGAACGCGTCCTTCCAGCGCACGAAACGCCCCCGAGAGGGCGAGGGGAAGTGTGCCGTGCACATGATGGTGGAGGTGTCGCAGAAGCGGCCGAACAGCTCGTGACGGGACCGCCCAGCCTGCGCGGAGTCAAAGTCCGACATCATGCCGAACTCGGGGTAGCGCGCCTGCAGGGGCGAATGAATCATGTCGCCCGTGATGACGGCATCGGCGCCTGGCTTGCCGACCTGCACGGAGTAATGGTCGATGGTATGGCCGGGTGTCGGGATGAGGGTGACGAGATCGTTGAAGGCGTACTGACTCTTGACGATGTCGACGCGGTTGGCGGCCACAATTGGCAGCACCGAGTCCGTTATCCAGGGGCACGCAGCCGCGTCGTCCTTGTTGCGCTTGGTCCAAAACTCCAATTCACGGTCGGCCAACACGTAGCGCGCCTTGGGGAAGGTCGGCACCCAGCGGCCGTTCTGCAGCCGCGTGTTCCAGCCCACGTGGTCAACGTGCAGGTGCGTGCACATCACGAAGTCGATGTCCCCGACGCCGATGCCGGTGGCCGCCAGGGCTTTCTCGAAGCGATCGGACCGCATCATATTCCAAAACGGGCGGGCGGGGCGCGGCTTGTCGTTGCCCACACAGGTGTCGATTAGGATGTTGTGGTGCGGCGTCTCAACCAGATAGCTCTGGATGCAAAGCATCAGCTCGTCTTTCGGGCTCATGTACTTCGGCTGCAGCCATGCGCGATTGTCCTGCAGCACCTCCTTGGTGAGCTTCGGAAAGAACTTCAGCATCTCAAAGAAGGGGCCTTCCTGCTCGACGATGCGATGAATAGTGATGTTACCCACTTTGACGGGGTCTGGCATGGATTGGCTCCTCTCCGGGCAAGGCTGACGCAAGCGCAGATGCTAGCCCCGCGGCCGTTGTCCGCCTAGGCGCTGTTTGCAACCCTACCCCCGCGGCGGGCGCGCGGCTTGGCATTGTCGGTTGCCGAACGGGAAGCCTATGTTGGACATGAGCGCAGGGATGGAGGAGGGCAAATGGCGCCCAGGATCATCGTCGTTCCGACCTCGACCGAAACCGGCGAGATCGCCCGCGAGATGGCGCCGGCCAACTTCGAGCTGGTACTGGCGCGCGGCGGGTCCGAGCTCGAAGCCGCGCTCGGCACGGCCGAATTCATGGTCTGTTATCCGAGCGTGAAGATGCCGGATGCCTTCTATCGCGCCGCGCCGCGGCTGAAGCTCGTGCAGCTCCTGAGCGCAGGTTACGATGCCGTCGATCTCGAGGCGGCGCGCCGCGCCAAGGTGCCGGTCGCCAACAATGGCGGCGCCAACGCCATCTCCGTTGCCGAGCACGCCATCACGCTGATGCTGACCGTGGCGCGCAAAGTGATTTGGCAGCACGCCAACGTGTCGGCCGGGCGCTGGCGTGGCAACGGTCCGGCGCCGCGCATGTACGAGCTCTGTGAAAAGACGCTCGGCATCGTCGGTCTTGGCACCATCGGCAAGAAGGTGGCGCGGCTGGCGCGCGCCTTCGGCATGCGCGTGCAGTATTATGACATCGTGCGCCTGAGCGAGAATGAGGAGGATGCGCTGGGCGTGAAATTCCGCCTGCTGCGCGAGCTGTTGCGGACCTCCGACGTGGTGTCGCTGAACGTGCCGCTCGACGCTTCCACCCGGCACATGATCGGTGCGGCCGAGCTCGCGCTGATGAAGCCGACGGCCATCCTGGTCAACACCTGCCGCGGGCCCGTGATTGACGAGCCGGCGCTCGTGCGCGCGCTCTCCGATGGCAGGCTGTTCGGCGCCGGCCTCGACGTGTTCGACCAGGAGCCGCCGCCCGCCGACAACCCGCTGCTCAAGCTCGACAACGTGGTGCTCACGGCGCACTTCGCGGGGCCCACGTGGGACAACCATGTCGCCCGCTTCCGCAACGCCTTCGACAATGTCCAGCGGGTGGCCCGCGGTGAACCGCCCCTGTGGGTCGTGCCAGAGCTGACGTGAAGGCGACGCTGAGCCCGTTCTGCCTTACCGCTCACCGCGGCAAGGGAAGCGTCCGTGCCGGTTTGGCTGCAGAGCTGGGGAGTGGCTCAAAGGCCCGGTGGATGCCGCTCGGTCCAGCCGGTGGCGCGTTCATAGGCCCGTGCGATCCGGTAGAGCATGGCCTCCTGCCAGGGATGGCCGATGAGCTGCAGCGACAGCGGCAGGCCGTCTTGCGTGAAGCCGGCCGGAATGGCCATGGCCGGCTGGCCGGTAACGTTGAACGGCTGCCGCGCCTGGCGCGGATAAAGCCGAGCGCAGGCCTCCGCGTCGTCGATGCGGCAAGCGGGATCCATGCTGGAGGCCGTCAAGGCGGCGTCGACCCCGGCGAACGCCTCGAGCGTCCGGCGCGTGAGCCTGCCCCTGAGCCGCAGGGCGTCGATGTAGTCGGCGGCGCTCACTGCGGCGCCATCGAGAATGCGCTGGCGGGCGAGATTGCCGTAGTCGCCCGGCCGCTCCGCCAGCCAGCGGCGGTGGATGGCGAACGCCTCGCAGCGGATGATGATGCGGGTGCAGGTGGCGTAGTCCTGCAGCGGAGGGAGGCGAATCTCGCGCACCTCGGCGCCGAGGCCGCGCAGCACCTTCGCAGCCCGGTCGATCGCCTGCGCCTGCTCGGGGTGGGCTTGCATGTCCTCGGCGTAGAAGTGACGCACGAGGCCCAGCTTTAGGCCCTTCACCCCGCGCTCGAGGTCGGCCGAGTAGTCGGGAACCGGTTGGTCGGCGCTGCCGGGATCCTCCGGGTCGTGGCCGGCGAGCACCTGCAGGAGAAGCGCATTGTCGCGCACGGTGCGCGTCATTGGTCCCACATGGTCGAGCGAGTAAGCGAGGGGCAATACCCCCCGGCGGCTGATGCGGCCGTAGGTTGGCTTCAAGCCCGTAATGCCGCACATGGAGGCCGGGTTGCGCACCGAGCCTCCCGTGTCGGTGCCGAGTGCCGCGGGAAGCATGCCGGCTGCGAGCGCCACCCCAGAGCCGCTGGAGGAACCGCCGGGGAAGTGGTTGCCGCCCCATGGGTTCACGGCGGGCGGCCAGGGCAGGTCAAACGACGGCCCGCCGATGGCGAACTCGTGCGTGGCGAGCTTGCCCGTCATGATGGCGCCGGCGGCCTTGAGGCGCAGGGTCACCGGCGCGTCCGCCATCGCCATGTTGTCCGCCAGCACCTTGGAATGCGCCGTGGTCGGCAGGCCGGCGCAGTCGATGATGTCCTTGAGGCCGCAGGGGATGCCGTGCAGCGGCCCCCGCCAATTGCCGCCGGCGACCTCCTTCTCGGCCTGGCGCGCCGCCGAAAGCGCGAGATCGGCGGTCAAATGGATGAAGGCGTGATAGCGGCTGTCCAGCCGGCTGATGCGGTCGAGGAGCGCCAGCACGTATTCTACGGGGGAGAGCTTGCACGCGCGGATCAGATCCGCCGCATCGGCAATGCCGAGGAACGCGAGGTCCGTCATGGCCGGCGGCCTGCGGATGCGGTGAGGCGGAATGTGAGCGCAATCTCCTCGCTGTAGTGCAGGTCCTTGGGCAGTTTATCGCCCAGCTCCCGCGCCGATTCGATCGCGCGCTTGAGCTGAGACAAGTGCGTGGTGTCGAGCTTGCTCAGCCGTGCAGCTGCGGCAGTCTCTCGTGCTGTGTCGTTGTTGGTGGCCATGACCCCACTGTCTCCTCTGACTGCTCCTATTCCTCTCTGGAGCCGTGACATGCCGTTTGGCCGCGCACCCGGCAATCCGGCACCCATTGTTTGCTTGGCGTTGGCGAGACGGATTGCCGAAGGGCCTCCGCCATGGGCGCGGGCTTGAACTCTCGGCATGAGTGTGTCTGGCTTCGGCAAGCGCCCCGGTCGAGAATGCCGCGATCAAGCGGAGGCCGCAAGACGGGCTCACGCTGCCAGGGCAGCCACCTCCGCTACCTCGGCCTCGATCGCCAGGATGAGGGCTTCGATCCAGGGTTGCCGGATTTGGCGTCCGATGAACACCAGCCGGCTGCGCCGGTCCGCCGACGGCCACCCGTCGAGCCAGGCGGGCGGGTGGAAGACATGCTGTACGCCGTGGATCACCGCCGGCCGGTCGGGGCTCTCGGCGATGTTGACGATGCCCTTCAGTCGCAGCAAATCACCCCCACAGTGCTCGGCCAGGGCTTCGAGGAAGAGCGTGAGGCTAACCGCCTTGAGCGGCTCGTTGCGCAGGATGGCAAAGCAGGAAATCTGCGCATCGTGAGTTGCGGCAGGCGCATGGGCGTGCGCATCAAAGCCCGGCCACGCTGGCGCGTTGCCGGCGCACAGGGGGGCGGGGTGTCCCATGTCGAAGAGGCACGCAGGGTCCACGTCGCCGAACGACGCCTGCAGCCTGATGGCCGAGGGGTTCAGCGCCGCGAGACGGGCGGAGAGGTCGGCGGATTGGGCTGTCGCCAGATCGGTCTTGGTCAGGATCAGGCGGTCGGCAACTGCAACCTGCTTCACCGATTCGGGATGGCGCGCCAGCGTGGCGAGGCCGTTGACGGCGTCGACCGTCGCCACCACGCCAGCGAGCGCCAGACGCGCCGCAAGTCCACCGTCCATCATCAGCGCGTGCAGGATGGGCGCTGGATCGGCAAGCCCGCTGGTCTCGATGGCGACCCGCTCAAACGGGGTCACCGCGCCCGCATCGCGCCGGCGCAGCAGGTTCTGCAGCGTCAGCGCCAGGTCCCCTCGCGCAGCGCAGCACAGGCATCCGGTCTGAAGCTCAATGAAGCTCTCCTCGCTCGCCGCGACGAGATCGTGGTCAAGGCCCACCTCGCCGAACTCGTTGATGATCACGGCCGTGCGGGCGAAATCCGGGTGCCTGAGCAGCCGTCCCAACAGAGTGGTCTTGCCGCTGCCGAGAAAGCCGGTGAGCACCGCGACCGGGATCATGACGACACTGGCGGCAGGGGCGCGATGCGCAGCCGCAGGCAACGATGGCTCGGATCGAGCGCGGCCCGGACGTGACGCAGGACGCCGACGACGGAGGTGGCCCCGCGCGTGCGCTCTCCATCCACCACCGTCCACCGAAACGGCAGGCCCGCCGGTGCGCGTGCGATGCGCACGCGCTTGTCTCCGGCGACGATGAGCAGCGTAGCGTCGGCCTGGCGGTTGATCTTGCCGCGCACGCGCCATGCCTCCAGGCTCTGGGCGAGCAGCGCCCGCACGGCGTCCTCCAGCTCGCCCGTCACAGCATCGGCCCGGCGATGAGCGCGGAAGAAATCTTGCGCTTGAGGTACTGGCCCCCACCCTCGCGTCCGAGGAAGCGGCCGTTCTCGACGGCCACCTTGCCGCGCAGAACCGTCACCACGGGCCAGGCGAAGATGTCGTGGCCCTCCCACGGCGTGTAGTCGGTCTCGTGCAGGTCCTCCGCGCGCACCTTGCCGCGACGGGCGGGGTCGAGAATGGTGATATCGGCATCGCTGCCCGCCGCGATGGCACCCTTGCGCGGGTAGAGCCCCATGATCTTCGCGGCGTTGCTCGATACCAGATCGACGAAGCGGGAGAGCGGATAGCCGCGCCGCATCACCATCTCGGTATACATGACGCCGAGCCGTGGCTCGACCCCCGAATTGCCCCCGGTAGTGTCGTCGATGCGTCGACCCATGGTCTTCTCGCGCAGCGTGCAGCACAGCTCGTCGGTGGCCACGCAGTTGATGGCGCCCGTGAGGGTCCCGTCCCACAGGGCCCTCTGGTCCTCGGCCGATTTCAGCGAGGGGTAGGTGTGGTAGATCTGGCCGTTCGGCAGCTTGTAGTCTTCCGCCGTGTGCAGCATGTACTGGTGCAGGCTCTCGCCGTAGATGGGGAGCCCCTTTGCGCGCGCCTCGCGGATGGCGGCGACGCCGGTGGCGGCCGAGACGTGCATCATATAGAGGGCCGTTCCCTGCACGCTCTCGGCGAGCCTGATGATGCGCCGGAAACTCAAATCCTCCGATAGGGTGTTGTGCACCTCTGCTAAATTTTCGTAGCCGACGCGCCCCTCGCGGATGAGCTTGGCGTACATGTGCATGACGATGTCGTTGTCTTCGGCATGAATGACACCGAGGCCGCCCTCGCGGGCCAGAACCTTGCACACTTCCCAGATGTCGCCGAAGTCGACCATGCGCCCGGCACGGTGCGGCCAGATGTTGGTGGTGAAGATCTTGATCGTCGGGTAGCCAGCCTGGATGGCCTCGGCCAGTTCACCCATCTGCGTGTGCGGGGGCTCGCTCGATAGCATCAGATGGTAAGCCCAGTCGCAGCAGCTCTTGGGCGCGAATTGCGCGTCGCGCGCCTCGATGGCCTTTGGCACGCTGCGGTCTGCGGTCACATACGCGAAATCGATCAACGTGGTGGTGCCGCCCCACAGCGCTGCCATCCCAACCCTGTCGGGCCCCTGGGTGTAGAGCGTCTTACCGTCAGGTGTCATGAACGGGTGCGCCATGTGCACGTGCGGATCGATGCCGCCGGGCATGACGATCTTGCCGGCTGCGTCGATGACGCGGATTGCTTCGCTCTCCGCGAGGGTGCCGGGTGCCGCCACGGCAGCGATGGTCTCGCCCGCGATGGCAACGTCAGCCTTTCCGACGCCGTGCGGGGTCACCACATCCCCGCCGCGAATGATGAGGTCGAGCATATGCGATACCCTCGATGGCCCGCGCTGCTGGCCAATTCCGCTCCTCATCCACCATAGACCGTCGTGCTTGCGCTTGTCCCGGGCTTGCAATTGGGCTGTCGGCATTGGCGGCCGGAACGCGTCCGGTGTTGACAAAAACGTGAGTGGGTGTGGGGCGCAGAACCTTCGCGGGTCCCGAGCAAGGCTATGCCTCGGCCCAGTCGGCCAGGCGGGTCAGGAAGGCGAGGCACTTCTCGAGCTCCTCGATGCGGATGAACTCGTTGGCGGTATGCGCCTGAGCGATGTCGCCGGGCCCGCAGATGATGGCGGGCGCACCGCCATCCTGGAACAGGCCGGCCTCGGTGCAATAGGAGACAGCAAACGTCGCGTTTTGACCGGCGAGCTTCAGGGTCAGCGGTACGATGCCGGACGCCGTGTCGGCGGCAAAGGCCGAGACGTGGTTGATGGCGCGGATCTCGATGTTGGCTTCTGGGGCCACCCGGCGCATCTCGGGCAGGCACACCTCGGCCGCAAAATTCTCCAGCCGCCGCTGCAGCTCGAAGGGATCGAACTGCGGCAGCGCCCGGGTCTCCCAGCCAAACCAGCACGGCACCGGCACGACATTGGAGGCCGTGCCACCCACGATCTGTGTGACCTGCGTGCTGGTCCAGGGGGGGTCGAAGCGCGGGTTGAGCGGCCCCGCCTTCAGCTCCTCCTCCATGCGGAGGATCTCCCCGATCAGGCGGCCGGCGTAGGCGATAGCGTTGACGCCATAATGCGGCATGCTCGAGTGTGCGGCCCGCCCGGTGAGCTCGACGCGCCAGCGCACGGGACCTTTGTGCGCGTCGACCACCGCCATCTTGCTGGGTTCGCCCACGAACACCATGCGCGGGGTTGGGAGCGTCTTGCCGAACTCCCCGATCATCGGCCGAACGCCGGTGCAGCCCACCTCCTCGTCATAGGAGAAGGCGAGGTGGAACGGCACCTTGAGCTGACGCCTTTTCAAGTCCGGCGCCATGGCGAGGCAGCAGGCGAGATATCCCTTCATGTCGCAGGTGCCGCGGCCGTAGAGCTTGCCGTCGCGCTCGACGAGCTGGAAGGGATCGCTGTCCCAGGTCTGGCCCGCCACCGGCACCACGTCGGTGTGGCCCGACAGCGCGACGCCGGCGCCGGTCCCGATGGAGGCGAACAGGCTGGACTTGAGCCCATCGGCCGTCGGTACCCGCCGGCTGGCGATGCCCTGCTCGGCCAGATAGGCCTCCACGAACTCAATGAGAGGGATGTTGGTCTTGAGGCTGGTGGTGTCGAAGCCGACGAGCCGTGCCAGCAACTCCTTGACGGTGCTTACAGTGGGGCTCATGGCGTCCTTCAGTTGAGGCTGCGCTTGGCGTGCGGGCTGTCGAGGGAGAAGGCGGGGATCGCCACGTTGAACTGCTCGCCGCTCTCCGTCGTCATACGGTAGCTGCCGACCATGATGCCGGACGGCGTTTCCAGCGGGCAACCCGACGTGTAGCGGAAGGATTCACCAGGCCTCAGCACCGGCATGTTGCCGACCACACCTGGCCCCCGCACTTCCTCGTTGCGCCCTTGGCTGTCGGTGATGCGCCAGTGGCGCGAGCACAGCTGCACCGTCTCGCTGCCCTCGTTGCTGATCTCGATGGTGTAAGCCCAGAAGAACTTGCCCTCGTCGGGGGAGGACTCCTCCTCCAAGTAGTTTGGCGCGACGCGCACGCGGATGCCACGGGTCACGGCTTCGTACATGGCTTGGCGCTTCGGAATTTTGCTGTTCTTCCCTCAGATTCTAGAGGTTGCCAATGCCCGGTCAATGTCCCCCATCAGGTCGCCCAGCGTTTCGAGCCCGACGGACAGCCGCAGCATGCCGTCACTGATGCCAAGCTCGGCCCGCACATCGGGTTTGAGACGCTGGTGCGTGGTGGTGGCGGGATGGGTGATCAGGCTCTTGGCATCACCCAGGTTGTTTGAGAGCCTGATGAGCCTGAGCGCGTTGAGGAAGCGGAAGGCGGCCGGCTTGCCGCCGGCGACCTCGAACGTCACGACCTGGCCCGGGCCCGCCATCTGCCGCTTGGCGAGCGCGGCCTGGGGGTGGTCAGGCCGCCCGCAGAAGAGCACGCGCGTGACGCCGGTCTGACCGGCCAGGTGATCGGCGACCTTGGCCGCCATCTCGCATTGCGCGCGCACGCGCAGAGGCAGTGTCTCCACGCCCTTGAGCATCACCCAGGCGTTGAAGGGGCTGAGCGAGGGCCCGGTGTGCTTGAGGAAATTGTGCAGGTGGTCCTTCACCCAGGCCTGCGAGCCAAGCACGATGCCGCCGAGGCAGCGGCCCTGGCCGTCGACGTGCTTGGTGGTGGAATAGACCACCACGTCGGCGCCGCACTCGAGGGGCTTCTGCAACACGGGAGTGGCGAAGACGTTGTCGACCACGACCAGCGCGCCGGCGCCATGGGCGATTTCCGATACGGCTCGTATGTCGACGAGGTCGAGCGTGGGATTGGCCGGCGTCTCGAAGAAGAAAGCACGCGTGTTGGGTCGCACGGCGCGCTCCCATGCCGTGATGTCGCGGCCGTCCACCAGGGTCGAGGTGATGCCGAAGCGGGGACAAAGGTCTTCCACCACGTAGCGGCACGAGCCGAACAACGCGCGCGCGGCCACAATATGGTCGCCGGCCCTGAGAAAGCACAGCAGCGATGCGCTGACCGCAGCCATGCCCGTCGCCGTGGCACGCGCGGCGCCAGCGCCCTCCAGGAGGCGCATGCGCTCCTCGAACATGGCCACGGTCGGGTTGGCGTAGCGGCTGTAGATGAACCCGCCCTCGTTCTTGAAGCGTTCTTCGGCCTCTTCGGCAGATGCGTAGATGTAGCTCTGGGTGAGGAACAGCGCCTCGGAGGTCTCGGCGAAGGCTGAGCGCAGGCTGCCCCCATGCACGAGCCGCGTCTCAAGGCCCCACGCTTCCTGGTCCAGCAAATTTGCCGATTGGTTCGTCATGCGCGCACTCCTTGCCCCAGCCGATGCCAGGCATCAAAAAACCGGCCAAACACCGCCCTCGCTTCAAGCCGGGCGCCCTTTGGTCGGTCATCGCGCACGGCCTTTTAGCGACTTCTTTAGCGTGGCTGCAAGCCGGCCGGCCAAATCACCACGATACGACGCGCCGGGAAATAGCGCGGCGGGACGCTGGGCGTCAATGGCGATTTGCGAGCGACCGGATCGGCGGTGATGCCGCCCTGCATGGGCCCGCGGCTCCTCGAGCCGGCAGGCCGAGCCAAATATCTTGGGATAACCTGTGTCAAACCCCCGGGCGGCGGGCGGCAAGCGTGCAAGCCCGCGTGACTGGGAAGAGGCGATCCACTAAGCGTCCCCTGCCCCGCGGTTGCGCCGCTGATCCACAACCCCTTGCGGCAAAGGGTCGATGCAGGATGATGTTCACGGCTCGGGAGCCCAGCCTGTTCGAAAACGACCCTAGGTGGAACACCTTGAACCCGCCGCGCCGTGCCGTCGGCCTGCGCACCGGCGTCCTGCCGAGCCAGGCCCTGCGAGCGCTCATCGCGCGCAAGGAGATTTATGCCGAGGACGCCTCGATCGATCCGGCCCAGGTGCAGCCGGCGAGCCTCGATTTGCGGCTCGGGCCCATCGCCTACCGCATCCGCGCGAGCTTCCTGCCGGGCAATGGCCGCACCGTGGAAAGCAAGCTCGCGGCCATGCAGTCGCACGTGGTGGATCTGAGCAAGGGAGCCGTGCTGGAGACGCAGTGCGTCTACCTCGTGCCGCTCATGGAGCGACTGGACCTGCGCGCGACGCTGTCGGCCACGGCCAATCCCAAGAGCTCCACTGGTCGGCTCGACGTGTTCACCCGGCTGATCGCAGACGGCACCGACGCGTTCGACTACGTGCCGGCGCACTACAGCGGGCCCCTCTACATCGAAATATCGCCGCGGAGCTTCAGCATTCTGGTGCGCCAGGGCTCGCGCCTCAACCAGCTGCGCCTGTTGCGGCGGACCACGCGGCAAGCGCGCGATGAGCGCTTCCTCTCCGATGCGGAGCTAAAGGCCCTGCACAAGGAGAGCGCACTGGTTGACTCCGAGCCCACCGTGCGCGACGGCCTTAACCTGCGCGTCGATCTCACACCGCAGACGCGCCAGCGGTTGATCGGCTACAAGGCCAAACGCTATGCCGGCGTCGTCGACGTGGACAATGTCGGCGGCTACGACCTGCGCAAGTTCTGGGACGAAATCTACGATGAGGAGCGCGGACGCCTCATCCTCGACCCGCACGAGTTCTACATCCTCGCCTCCAAGGAGGCGGTGGTGGTGCCGAGCAAGTACGCGGCCGAGATGGCGCCCTTCGATCCCATGATGGGCGAGTTCCGCGTGCACTACGCCGGCTTCTTCGACCCAGGCTTCGGGGTGATCGACGGCGAGCCCAAGGGTGCGAAGGCGGTGCTAGAGGTGCGCAGCCTCGATATCCCCTTCATCCTGGAGGACGGCCAGACCATTGGCAGGCTGCTCTACGAGCGCCTCGCCGATGTGCCGGAGGTGCTCTACGGCCGGGAGCTGGGCTCCAACTACCAGGCGCAGGGATTGAAGCTCTCGAAGCACTTCAGGTAGCGGAGCCGACCGCGGTCGACCCGCGCTCTCCGGGTGCGGGCCCGTGCACGACAGAACCCATGGACTAGAAGATGGGCCTGAGAATATCGCCCCTTCGCCCGGCGCAATGGTCGATTGCGCGTGCCCTTGCTCGGGACCCAGTGCCCGTTACCCGCCATCCGTTAGGGCGACGTTGCGAGAGAGTTTGCCTCTCCCTAGCCGCCCTGCCGGGCGGTCTTGTCGCGGGTCTAGGTCGGCGAGCGCGAGCAGCGATCCAGCTGGCTCACGCGCTGAGCAGCAGGCGGCGGGCTTGATCGAGGGTGGCGCGGGCGCAGTCGGCGAGGTGGGCGTCCGCGGCGCTGCTGATGGGGTGGTCGATGACCACGAACTTGTAGTCGGGCATGCCCAGCACGCGGCACATGAGCTCGGCGGCGGTGACGAAGCGGGTCGTCATGACGCCGATGGCCGGGACGCCCTTTTTCTCCGCTGTGATGGTGTCATGCAAACTGCACGACGAGCAGCTGCCTCAATCGCCAACGCCGGCGACCACGGCATGCCAGCGCTTGATCTCGTCGACAATGTGCGCATCGGCCGGGGCGCTGTAGTTCGACTTGGTGCGCCACACCACGTTGGCGACACCCAGCTCCTCGCGCAGCAGGCGCTCCAGGTGGGCGAAGTAGCCCTTGGTGCCTTCCTTGCCATTGGAGATGAAGCCCACGGTCTTGCCTTGGAGCGAGGCGGGCCGCGCCGCCGGCTGGGCACCGGCGGCCTTCGTCTCATTGGTCGGGTCGAGCACCCGCAGCGTCATGGGCTGATCCTGTTGCTTCTAGTGGGGCTGATAGCACATCCGGCCAAATCGCGCTCATTCTTTCGGTGGCGCACAATCGACACAGGCGCCGATGGCGACGGTGACGGCTTTCGTCTTATGGCCGAGCCACGGCGGGATGATGGCTCCGAAGCCGCCCGCCGGCCCGCCGGCCGCCACGACGAGGAGATGCTCGGGCGAGTCGAGCGCGGTGTAAACGCTGTCGCCGCGGTCGCGCACCACTGCGCGTTTGCCAACGTCGGCCCATTCGCAGCGGCGCACGCGCGCGCGCTCGTAGATGAAATCGGCGATGTCGCGTTTGGTCCAGCCGGCGCCCTCAATGTGATCGCGCAACTGCTTGGCGATGACGATGGCGTAGTTGCCGCCATGGATCGAGTAATGCCGTTGGTTCGCCCGCATTTCCGCGGCGAACGTCTCCAGGATCTCCTTGGGCTCCGTCGTCCACTCGTTCATGATCTGGCGCGGCGCCATGGCCGCCATCACGGTAACGGCGGAGAGGCCGCGCGGCATGCCGCGCACCACCGACAGCGGCTCCCAGGTCGTGTCCTCTTCATCCTCGGCGACGCAGTAGGAAAATTTACCCGGATGGCCCAGCGTGGAGCGGTCGATGCCGCCGGGGCGCACGTCCATGAGATTGATGAGCGCCAGCCGCAGCGCGCGGCCGATGACGGCGCTGGCGCGGTCGCTGTTGGCAAGCGCATTGAAGGTGGGATTGGCGCCGATCTCGCGGCGAATGGGTCCGTTGAGAATGACGAGAATGGCACAACCGCCCGTGCTGGCAGTGACGCCATGCAGCAGGAACTCCTCCCTCATCATGGCCTGCCACGCCGTCGCCACCACCGGAAAATGCATGGGCAGGCAGCCGGCCATGACGGCATTGATGGCGAGCTTCTCGGCGGTGATGGGCTGGGCGCGCACCGGCTCGATGCCGATCAGCTGATTGGGGGGCATGCCGGCCCACTCCAGGCAGGCCTCGACGGCAGCCTGGGTCGGCGGCACCACCGGCAGGCCATCGGTCCAGCCGTTGCTGTGGTAGAGCTCCTGGGCGGCCGCGAAATCCTCAACCTGGTAGGTCTTCGAGGCGAGAGCGGGCTTGACCGACAGTTGCATTGGACCCATCCCAGTTGGGGCACAGGCGAGGATACAGCGTCGGCCACAGGCTTCAAGGTGTGAGCGCCCACGTGGCGACCTTGAGTGCGGCGCTTCACTTGCGCGACCAGCGCGCTGCGCGCTTTTCGGCGAAAGATGCCAAGCCTTCGGCGGCCTCCGGCGTCTGGCGCGTGCGGGCGTGCGCCTCCACGAGGGCATCGAACGTGCGCCCCTCGAGGCGGCCCCAGGCGCTCTTGAGCGCGATTGCCTTGGTCTGCGCCATCGCCTGCGGTCCGTTCTCGAGCAGGCGGCGGATCATCTCCTCCCCGGCTGATGCAAGGTGCTCCGTCGGTACGACCTGATGCGCCAGGCCGATGCGCTGCGCCTCGACGGCGCCGAACCGCTCACCCGTCAGCGCGTAGCGGCGCAGCTGTCGCACGGAGATGGCATCGCTCAGCTGCGGGATGATGATGGCAGCCGTCAATCCCCAACGCACCTCCGAAATCGAGAACAGGGCATCCTCGGCGGCGATCACGACATCGCAGGCGGCGACCATGCCGGTGCCCCCGCCGAAGCATCCACCCTGCACCAGCGCCACCGTTGGCACAGCCAGTCGGTTGAGGCGGTCGATGGCTGCTGCCGTGGCGCGGCTCACCTGCATGTTCTCCTCCGCCGAGGCATCGGCGACCGACCGCACCCAAGCGAGGTCGGCACCGGCTTGGAAGTGCTTGCCGTTGCCCCTGAGCAGCAGGGCGCGCAGCTCGGGCCTGGCCGATAGCCCCTCCATGGCGGCCAGCAGAGCTTGGATCATGTCGCCATTGTAGGCGTTGCCGACCTCGGGCCGATTGAGCGAAACGGTGGCAACGCCGCGCGGATCGAGGCTGTGCAAGATGGGTGCGCTGCTCATCACGAAGGCTCCATTTGACGCGACGCCGGCAGGGACCGGTCAATGGCGGCTCTATTCTGCCGGTCCCCATCGGCCCCGCATAGGTACTTTCGTTCCGCCATTGCCCTTCCGCCATTGTTCAAGTCTCCAGGCGCGCCCTCCGGCCCAGGGCAAGGTGCACTTCGGCTGCCAGAGGACGTCGCTCGCGGTGATTTGGGGTCGCACCGGCGGCAACATCACCGTCAAGGCCCTGGGTGGGATCACCACGGAGAGGGACCCGCGTCGCGCTTTTATCGCTCAAAGTCTCGATGCAGGCGCTCATGCTGCCGATCGCGGCAGAGCCGACGTCATGGGCGGCCCGAGCGCACCGCCGCGTTCGATGCTCCCGTTCTGCCAAAGGCAAGGACGCTCACCACCGGCACATCCAGGCGCCGCTGTCACCGGCTTTCACGCTGGGCTTGGGACGGCCGCCGGGCGGGGCGCGCGGCAACACGGGGCAGCGGCGCGGATGACAGAGGCGGTCGGGAGAACTAAATAAGGCACATCGCCGCTACCCGGACCGCGCATGAACGCCGTGCTCGACAGATCGCCTCCGCCGCAGGGGGGCGCCGGCCGGCCCTCTTTGTCGGGGCTCGGGCGCGAGGGGCTGCGCGCGGCGCTCGCCGGCATCGGCGTGCCCGACACGCAGCTGCGCATGCGCGTCGGCCAGCTCTGGAGCTGGATCTATGTGCGTGGCGCCGGCGCCTTCGAGGAGATGTCGGACGTCTCCAAGGAGCTGCGCGCCACGCTAGCACGCACCTACAGCCTCGAGCGGCCCCAGATCGTGGCCGAGCAGGTGTCCACCGACGGCACGCGCAAGTGGCTGCTGCGGTTGCAAAAGCTGGGACACGAGCAGCGCGCGCCCGAGATCGAGACCGTCTACATCCCGGAGGCCGACCGCGGCACGCTGTGCATCTCGAGCCAAGTTGGCTGCACGCTCACCTGCTCCTTCTGCCATACCGGTACGCAGCGGCTCGTGCGCAACCTCGTGCCGGAGGAGATCGTCGGCCAGGTGCTGGTGGCGCGCGACCGCATCGGCGATTGGCCTGGCGCCACGCCACCCGATGATGGCGGCCTCGTGCCAAACACGGAGCGCAAGATCACCAACGTCGTGCTGATGGGCATGGGGGAGCCGCTCTACAACTTCGACAACGTGCGCGACGCCGTGGCTGTCATTGCCAATGGCGAGGGGCTGGCGCTGTCCAAGCGACGCATTACGCTCTCCACCAGCGGCGTGGTGCCGGAGATCCCGCGCTGGGGCGAAGCGGCGGGCACCATGCTGGCGATCTCGCTCCACGCCGTGCGCGACGAGCTGCGCGACAAGCTGGTGCCGATCAACCGCAAGTATCCGATTGCGGAGCTGATGGCGGCGTGCCGCGCCTACCCCGGCCTCTCCAACGCCCGCCGCATCACCTTCGAGTACGTGATGCTGAAGGGGGTGAACGACAGCCTCGCCGACGCCAAGGCGCTCATCAAGCTGCTCGCCGGCATCCCTGCCAAGATCAACCTGATCCCGTTCAATCCTTGGCCCGGCGCGCCGCACGAGTGCTCGGACTGGGAGCAGATCGAGCGCTTCGCGGAGGTGGTGAACCGGGCGGGCTACGCGAGCCCCGTGCGCACGCCACGCGGCCGCGACATCATGGCGGCGTGCGGGCAGCTCAAGTCGACGAGCCTGAAGATGAGCGCACGCGAGCGCCGGAGCTTGGAGGGGGCCGCGTAAAGGAGGGGGCATCCGTGATGCGGGCCTTGGGACGGATCATCCTGCTACCGATCGCCTTCGTGCTTGCGGCGATGGCCACGCTGTTTGTGGTGTTCTCGCTCGGCCAGGAGCGTGTGGTGCAGGCGATCAGCGCCCGCGGCACGGACGAGGTGCCGGTGGATGCCATCATGGATGTCCTCGCCCTGGCGCTGAGGTTCGCGTCCGTGCACACGCTGGTGCCCGCGCTCCTGCTCGTGATCGTCGGTGAGGCCGCGCGTATCCGCAGCGCGGTTTATTATATTGTCGGGGGCGGTGTGGCGCTGGCCATCGTGCCGCTGCTCACCCGTGCCGGCCAGCCCGCGACGGTGCTGGAGCTGGCGCCGGCGGTTTGGCAGGTGCTGGCGACAGCCGGCTTTGCCGGAGGCTTCGTCTACTGGCTGCTGGCCGGCCGCAACGCCTGAGCGCGGGCAGCGAGACGATTGGGGTGCAGCTGGCCGGCGTCGCTTTAGGCCGCTAAACTGAGCGGGCCGCCGGTCTCAACCCTTCTGCGGTCTCAACCCTTCTGCGCAGTCCCTCGAGGGAGCGAATATGGTCATAGGCATGCTTCGGGTCCTGGTCGGTTTCGCCCTCGCCTGCCTGGCGGCCGGGCTCACCATGGTGCTGTTCGTCTACACGCCGCTCGAGCTGGCACGGGAGCACGCCGGCGACCGCCTGTCGGAAGCCGGCCTCCTGGCGTTGGCGGCGGCCACGCACACGGCGATGTTCGCCGCGCCCTTTGCCTTGATTGGCGCCTCTTTCGCCGAGTGGCAGCGGATCGGCGGCTGGCTCTACTATGCGCTCGTCGGCATCGCCATCGCCGTCGTTGGGTTCGCAGCACAATCCTGGACCGAGAGCGGAGGCGAGGGTGAGGGCAGCATCCTCAACGGCTACGCGGTCGCAGCCTTCATCGTCACAGGGTTTGTCGGCGGCCTCGTTTATTGGTTGTGTGCAGGCCGGTTGGCGTCGAGGCGCAACGGGGAGCGGATGTCCGCGGAGACGTCGCCGCCAAAGTCGGAACCGCCGCAGGCGGGCAAATCCGAGGGGACTTCCGCCGGGATTGCGAGCTGACACCCCGCTCGACGCCGGCGGCTACGGTTTGTTGCGTCGCATTCGATTCCTTGTTGCATTGCACGAAGCAGGCTAGCATCGGCGTGCGGCGTAGAGCTGGCGCACCCGGAACGGAGTGGTGCAGGAGCAATGCTCATGCTCGATCTCAAGACGCAATCGCACCTCGTCGATGCCACGGCGTCGATCATGCGTGCCTACCTGAGGGCAACCAGCGACACGCTGGCGGCCTCGGCCGGGCGCAGCTGGTGGCTGTGGGCGCAGCTGCTGGGGAACGGGAGCCCACGCCGCGCATCGCTCGGTCCAGCCGGCGCGCCCCAATTCCCGTCGCTCCCATTGGCGATCACCTGGCTGATGCCGGTGCACTGGCCCTGGCTCACCTGCGGCCCCGGCATGACCTGGCCGCCGCTGGCGCAAATGTGGTGGGTTGGTCCCAGCCTGACGTTCTGGGCTCCGTGCGCCGATTGGAGCCAGATGCGTGACCCCTTCCCGCTGCGGAGCCGTTGGAGCAACCCGACACCGGCGCCCCCATTGCCCACGCGAGCCGAGGCACGCTCCGCACCGGACACCGGCTTTGCCAGTTACCGCTCGGCTGGAGGCCACGCGGTGGCACAGGTGACCGTCCCGACGGTCGATCAGCTGGCGGAGGTCACGACCAAGGTCAGCCTATCGCCGGTGCAAACCATGTTTAGTGTCTGGCGCGCTGCGCTCGGGGACTAGCGGCTCGGAGCCAGCTCACCCTTGAGCGCCCGCGTGATGAGGGCGCGCGTATTGTCGACGCCGTAGAGCTCGATGAAGCCGCCGAAGCGCGGGCCCTGCGACTGGCCGAGCAGCACCTCGTAGAGGGCGCCGAACCAGGCGCGCAGATTGTCGGCGAAGCCGTGAGCCTTGCCGGCCTCATAGACAACGGTCTGCAGCTCTTCGCTGCTGGCGCCAGCTCGCACCCTGCCGAGGGCGTCGGCGAGCGCCGTGAGCGCCTCGCGCTCAGGCGCGGCGGGCAAGCGATAGGTTTTCGCGGGCTTGACGAAGTCGTGGTAGTAGCGAAGCGCGTAGCCGACCAATTGGTCGAGCACCGGGTGCTGCTCCGGCGTGGCATGGGGCGCGTATTTGCGGATGAAGCCCCACAGCGTCGCCATGTCCTCGGCATTCGAGACGGACACCAGATTCAAGAGCAGCGCGAAGCTGATCGGCAGATCGGCATGCGGCGGGGCGCCGGCGTGGATGTGCCAGACCGGGTTGTCGAGCTTGGCCTTCGGCTCCTCGGCAGGGTACTTGGCGAGGTGGACCAAGTACTCGTCAACCGTCTTCGGGATCACGTCGAAGTGGAGCTTCTTGGCAGCCTTCGGCTTCTGATACATGTAGAGCGCCAGGCTCTCCGGCGAGGCATATGTGAGCCACTCGTCGACGGTAAGCCCGTTGCCCTTCGACTTGGAGATCTTGCCACCCGCCTCGTCCAGGAACAGCTCGTAGACAAAATTCTCGGGCGGCGTACCGCCGAGCGCCCGGCAAATTCTGGAGGAGAGCGTGACCGATTCGATTAGGTCCTTGCCGCACATCTCATAGTCGACGCCGAGCGCCGTCCAGCGCATGGCCCAGTCGGCTTTCCACTGGCACTTGACGCGGCCTCCCGTCACGGCCGTCTCGACCATGCCTCCGGTGTCGGGATCGACGTAGACCACGGTGCCCTTCTTTGGGTTGCGCTCGACCATCGGTACCTGCAGAACCTTGCCCGATGTCGGCGAGATGGGAAGGAATGGCGAATAGGTGGCGCGGCGCTCGGGACCCAGCGTGGGGAGGATGATGTCCATCACCCGATCGTACGCCTCGAGCATGCGCAGGAGCGAGGCGTCGAACATGCCGGCCTGATAGCACTCGGTGGCCGACAGAAATTCATAAGCAAAGCCGAAGCGGTCGAGGAACCGGCGCAGGCGGGCGTTGTTGTGGGCGGCGAAGCTCGGGTACGCGTTGCCGAAGGGGTCCGGCACCGAGGTGAGGGGCTTGCCGATATGCGCGGCCAACATTTCCCGGTTCGGCACGTTGTCCGGCACCTTCCTCAAGCCGTCCATGTCGTCGGAGAAGCACACGAGCCGGGTCTTGCGCCGGCCCTGGGTCAGCACCTCGAAGGCGTGGCGCACCATGCTGGTGCGGGCGACCTCGCCGAAGGTACCGATGTGCGGCAGGCCCGAGGGGCCGTAGCCCGTCTCGAACAAGACCGTCTTGCTGCCACCGCCCGGGAGGGTATCGAGCCGCTTGATCAGCCGGCGTGCCTCCTCGAATGGCCAAGCGCGCGTGGATTGCATGGCGGCGGCAAGCGCGGCTTCGATCGGCTGTGCCATGGGCTCGTCCTTGGCCGGTGGGCGACTTGCGGCCGCCGGCAGCGCGGACCGTATTGGTGGCCCGGCGCCACGTCAATCGCCGTGCGCTCGCCGGCGCTGTCAGGTGCGGGGCGATCTTGATGCGACCTTGATGGCGATGATCCGTGCCGTTGGCCGGCCACGACATACTGATGCGAAGTACCATGGCGCCCACGCCGAGGATTATCCCCAGAGATCGGTCCCGCCACGCCCCTGACAGCCTGCCGCGTCGGCAGCGCAAACCTTAGAAAACGTGAATCTCGGCTTTGCCATTGACACCTGCAACCGTCGCCGGGGACGGGAGATCGTTGGGCCCTGGCTCGGAGCGCGCCGCGGCGCCTGCAGCCCCTCCTAGCGTGCCGTGGATCCCGCCGAAGGAGGCCCGTTGACCCCGGCTGCGCCGAGCAGGGGGATTGTGAGGGCTGCGTCTTGACTGTGAGCGCGTCTTGATCGCTCCCAGCGGCGGGGCAGGGAGGAGGAAGGTTGCATGCTGCTGGAGGTGCCGTTTGCGGAACTGGCGTGGCTCGCGACCGCGATTCTGTTGGCTGGCATTCTCACCGGGATTTTCGCCGGCCTGTTCGGCGTCGGCGGCGGCGCGGTGATCGTTCCGGTGCTCTACGAGGCCTTCCGCATCCTGGGCGTGCCGGAGGAGGTGCGCATGCAGCTTTGCATTGGAACGTCGCTCGGCATCATCGTACCGACCACCATCCGCTCCTATCGGACCCACCGCGCCGCGGGCATGGTGTTGCAGCGCGTCCTGCGTGCCTGGACCCTGCCCGCCACAGCCGGCGTCGGCGTGGGGGTCGTCGCCGCTGCCTTTGCGCCCGGCGAGGTCTTCAAGCTCGCGTTCGTCGTGATCGCGGGGGCGATCGCCGCCAAGCTGCTGTTCGGGCGCGCGGCGTGGGTGATCGCGCACGACCTGCCGGGTCGCCTGCCGATGGCTGCCTGCGGCTTTGTCGTTGGCCTTGCCTCCGCGCTTATGGGCATCAGCGGCGGGTCGCTCTCAACCATCATGCTCACCTTATATGGGCAGTCGATCCAGAGCGCGGTTGCCACCTCGGCCGGGCTCGGCGTGCCGATCACGGTCGCGGGCACCATCGGCTACATTGTTGCGGGGTGGCCCCACCGAGCACTGCTGCCGCCTCTCTCAATCGGGTTCGTTTCCCTCATCGGGGTTGCCATCATGGCGCCGATCTCGAGCTATGTGGCGCCTTACGGCGCGCGGCTGGCGCACGCGCTTTCCAAGCGCACACTGGAGCTCGCCTTCGGGCTGTTTCTCCTCGCAGCCGCGCTGCGCTTCCTCGTGAGCCTCATCGGCCACGGCTTTAGCTGACGCCAATTTAATTTAATTTAGTGCGAGCCGCAGCACGGAGGGCGCATTCCCGGCGCCCGGTCAAAACCCGCGGCAACCCGCCTTCCCAACCGCCTTGGTCGCCCTTCGGCGACGCCAGCAACCGAGCTGGCCCTCGCATTCACAGGCCCTGGCAGGCCACGGCTCGCGCGCCAGGACCGGAGCCGCGGCTCCGGCGAAGGCTGCGCCAGGCCACCTGCCAGACTGCAAAACTGCCTGGATGTGCGAGAATTGTGCTCGTCCGCCTCGGTCAGGTGGATGGCGCCCTCAGCGTGTCCCCTGCTGGTCCTCGAGCGCCTTGACGCGTGCGGAGAGCTCCTCGAATTGCTCCGCAGTGGGGCCCGCGCCGCTCCTTCGCGGCCTGGCGCCCGCCGCAGCCACATCGAGCTTGGCTTCATGGTCGGAGCGCGCGACCACGCGGGCGCGCCACGGCTTGAGGACGGCGACCGCCAGCACGGCGGCGAGAATATTGGCGCCGGCAGCGATCATGAAGACCAGGTCCCAACTGCCCGAAGCGTGGTGGATAGTATTGGCGTAGGGCACGAGCAGTGACGCCGTGCCCTTGGCGGTATAGAGCAGGCCTGCATTCGTGGTTGCAAACTTCGAGCCGAAGGTGTCCGTCGCGGTGGACGGGAACAAGCTATAGATCTCGCCCCAGGCAAAGAACACGAGGCCGCTCAGCACCACGAACCAGAACGGGTCGGCGCCCAGCAGATACAAGAAGTAAATGCCCACGCCTTCTATGGCGAAGGCGATGAACATGGTGTTCTCGCGGCCGATGCGGTCGGAGACCCAGCCGAAGAACGGCCGCGTCAAGCCGTTCAGGATGCGATCGAGCGTGGCGGCATAGGTGAGGGCGGGCATGGTCAGTCCGGCGAGGGCGACCGGTATGGTGTCCACCTTCAGGTCCTTGGCGATCGGAGCCAGGTTGGCGGTGACCATCAAACCACCTGCCCCGACCAGCACGAACATCAGATACATGAGGGTGAAGACGGGTTGGCCTCTGGCCAGCACCACCGACCCACCGACCAGGAATATCAAGCCCGCAAGAGCCAGCGGGATATAGAACTGCATTCCGCTCAACCACAGGGCGATGCCGCCGAGAAGAGCGAGAACGGCGGCTCCGATCCAATAGGGAGCGGGCCCGATGAGCTCAGAGGGTGTGTACTGACGCCGGCTCTGCAGCACGTTGGCTTGCATGCCTGCCTCGGGTACCTCCCCGGTGCGGGGCAAGCGCAGCAGCAGTGCGAGCAGCACGATGATGATGCCCTGCCAGATGCCGAACCAGAAGAAGGTCTCCTGGAAGCCTTTGGCCGCCGTCTCCAGGTACACGGGGAGGCCGAAGAACGAAAAGTCCAACAGCGGCTTGCCGGCGATCATGTGCTGGATGGGCGCCACGGTCAGCGCCGAGCCCGCGCCGAAGCCCGCGGCCGTCAAACCGGCCGCCAAGCCGCGCTTGTCGGGGAACCACTTGAGCGCGTTGCCGATGCACGTGCCGTAGACGGCGCCCGCGCCGATGCCAGCCACAATCTGGGCGGCGTAGTAGCCGGTCAGGCCGCCGAGGGTCGTGGCATAGGAGTTCATCACCCAGCCGAGGCCGGCCAGGATGCCGCCGAACAGAATGACGAGCTTGGGACCCCACTTGTCGACGAACCAGCCTTCGATGGGAACGAGCCACGTCTCGAACAGAACGAACAGGGTAAAGGCGATCTGGATCTCCGCCCGCTCCCATTGAAACGTCTTTTGAATATCGGGAACAAAGAACGTCCAACCATATTGCAGGTTGGCGATCATCACCATGCAGATCACGCCGATGATGAGCTGAGCCCAGCGAAAGAAATTGCTCGCGCGAGCCGCTTGCGGCTCCGACAACCTATCCATACTGCCTCCCCCCTCGCATGCCCTGTGGGGCACGCGATCGTCCGCTTCTTTAGCTTGGCAGGCATGCGGTATGCCAGCAAAGCACCATAACAGGTCACGGGTTCACTCTCAATCGGCGATGTCGCATCCCAGTTGCGCGAGCCCGTCCGGACCGAGGGCTTGCGGCGGGGACGCCTTTGTGGTGTATGGTATACCAGAATCCAGGCAGGTCCGTCGTTTTTATGCCAGCGAGTGTGACGTGGCCGACACCCAACTGAAGATCGCGCCGATTGGTGAGGGTTTGAGCCTCAAGGCGCGGGCTTACGACGCGCTTAAGATGGCCATCCTCAACATGAACATCTACGCCGACGACGCCCAGTTGCGCCTCGACGAGCGCGATCTATCGCAGCGCTTCGGCGTCAGCCGCACGCCGCTGCGGGAGGCGTTGGCGCAGCTCGACCAGGAGGGTCTGGTCAAGATTGTGGCCCGCCGCGGCATCTTCATCGTGCGCAAGACCAAGGCTGAGATCCTGGACATGATCACGGTGTGGGCGGCGCTCGAGAGCATGGCGGCGCGGCTCGCCACCCAGCACGCCGAGGCCGATGCGATCGCGAAGCTGCACCCCCTCGTCGACCAGTTTTCGCAAGACGAGGTGGCTCGCAAGATGGGCGAGTACTCCGAGGCCAACATCAAGTTCCACCAGGCCATCATCGGCTTGAGCAAATGCCCGCTGATTGCGGAGATCACCAACGGGCTGTTCTTCCACATGCGCGCCATCCGCCAACGCACCATCTTCGAGCAGGACCGGGCGCGGCGCTCGATCGTCGATCACAAGGCGATCGTGGCAGCGCTGGAGGCGCGCGATACCGACCGTGCCGAGCGCCTGGTGCGTGAGCACACGCTGCGGCTGCGCGACCACGTGGAGCGCTTCGTGGAACTGGATTGACGGGGACGATCGCCAACACGCGTCAGAGTGAGGAGGTTCAGCCATGGCGGCGGAAGCAGCGGGCGAGCGCGAGCTGACGGATGGCTTTCATCTCGTCATCGAGGCACTCAAACTCAACGGCATCACTACGATTTACGGCGTGCCCGGCATTCCGATCACCGACCTGGGGCGCATGGCGCAAGCCGCGGGCATGCGCGTCATTTCCTTTCGCCACGAGCAAAACGCAGGCAATGCGGCGGCCATCGCCGGCTTCCTGACGAAGCGGCCCGGCATCTGCCTCACCGTGTCGGCTCCGGGATTCCTCAACGGTTTGACGGCGCTCGCCAACGCCACGACCAACTGCTTCCCGATGATCCTCATCTCGGGCTCCTCGGAGCGCGAGATCGTCGACCTGCAGCAGGGCGACTATGAGGAGATGGACCAGCTCGCCATTGCCAAGCCGCTGTGCAAGGCGGCTTTCCGCGTACTGCATGCCGCCGACATCGGCATCGGCGTGGCGCGCGCGCTGCGTGCAGCTGTCTCAGGGCGCCCGGGCGGCGTCTATCTCGATCTGCCGGCGAAACTGTTCGCACAGGTGATTGACGCCGAGGCCGGAGTCAAATCCCTGGTGAAGGTGATTGACCCGGCGCCGGCACAGATCCCGGCCCCCGGCGCGATCAAGCGCGCGCTCGATGTGCTGCGCAACGCCAGGCGTCCGCTGATCATCCTTGGCAAGGGTGCGGCCTACGCGCAAGCCGATGCGGCAATTCGCGCATTCGTTGAGAAGAGCGGCATCCCCTTTCTGCCGATGAGCATGGCCAAGGGTCTATTGCCGGACACGCATCCTCAGTGCGCCGGGGCGGCACGCTCGACGGTGCTGAGGGACAGCGACGTCGTCATGCTGATCGGGGCCCGCCTCAACTGGCTGTTGTCGCACGGCAAGGGCAAGACCTGGGGCGAGCCGCATGCAAAGAAGTTCATCCAGATCGACATCGAGCCCAAGGAGATGGACTCCAATGTCGAGATAGCCGCTCCGCTGGTGGGCGACATCGGCTCCTGCGTGGCAGCGCTTCTCGACGGCATGGAGGGCAAGTGGCCTCCGCCGCCGGCGGACTGGACCAACGCCGTCCAGGCAAAGCGGGAGGAGAACATCGCCAAGATGGCGCCGCGGTTGATGAAGAACTCGGCGCCGATGGACTTTCACGTTGCGCTCGGCGCGCTGCGCACCGTCATCAAGAGCCGGCCGGATGCCATTCTTGTCAACGAAGGTGCGAACACGCTCGATCTCGCACGCGGCATCATCGACATGTACCAACCGCGCAAGCGTTTGGACGTTGGGACCTGGGGCGTCATGGGCATCGGCATGGGCTACGCCATCGCCGCGGCCGTCGAAACCGGCAAACCGGTGCTCGCAGTCGAGGGTGACAGTGCCTTCGGGTTCTCCGGCATGGAGGTGGAGACGATCTGCCGGTACAAGCTGCCAGTCTGCGTCGTCGTCTTCAACAACAACGGCATCTATCGCGGAACCGACGTCAATGCCGCCGGAAGCTCCGATCCGGCGACGACCGTGTTCGTCAAAGACGCGCGCTACGATAAGATTGCGGAAGCCTTCGGCGGCGTGGGCGCGCATGTGACGACCCCCGACGAGCTCGCCCGCGCCGTGAACAAGGCGATGGATTCACGCCAACCGAGCCTCATCAACGCGCTGATTGATCCGGCAGCCGGCAGCGAGAGCGGCCGCATCGGCAACCTCAACCCCCAGAGCGTGCTCAGGAAGAAATAACGGCAACCGATGTCGCACCCGGCGCGTAAGCTCAGGCACATTCGGGCGGAGGACAGTCTCGCCGCCGAGGACGATGCCCCGTGGTGGCACGCGTTCGTCAACGGCACCCATTCGCTCATCGAGCACGCGATCTTGACGCGGGGCGCGCTGGAGTTGGAGCTCGCGCAGTCGCGCGCCGGCGCGCGTGTTATCCGCGGGACACCCTTTTGTTCCAGAGCGCAGCTGCGGCCCCGCACCGCCACCGTTCGGCGGCGCGGCTTTCGAGGAGTTGGCGCTGTCTTCGACATCGACAGGCGCAAATTGAGGAGACCCCCAACATGGGCAAGGCGTTGGAAGGCGTAAAGATCCTCGACTTCACGCACGTCCAGTCGGGCCCGACCTGTACGCAGCTGCTGGCCTGGTTCGGCGCCGACGTGATCAAGGTGGAGCGTCCGGGCGTCGGCGACATCACGCGTGGGCAATTGCAGGATATCCCCAAGGTGGACAGCCTCTATTTCACGATGCTGAACCACAACAAGCGCTCCATCACCATCGACAGCAAGAACCGCAAGGGCATGGAGATCCTCGAGCGCCTGGTGCAGTGGTGCGACGTGCTGGTCGAGAACTTCGCGCCCGGCGCGCTCGACCGCATGGGGCTCACGTGGCAGCGCATCCACGAGCTCAATCCGCGCATGATCTATGCCTCGGTCAAAGGTTTCGGGCCCGGCCCCTACGAGGATTGCAAGGTCTACGAGAACGTCGCCCAGTGCACGGGGGGCTCTGCCTCCACCACCGGCTTTCGCGACGGCCCGCCGCTCGTCACCGGTGCACAAATCGGCGACACGGGTACCGGCCTGCACCTGGCGCTCGGCATTGTCACGGCGCTCTACCATCGCACCCAGACCGGCAAGGGCCAGCGCGTCACCTGCGCCATGCAGGACGGCGTCTTGAACCTCGCGCGCGTGAAGATGCGCGACCAGCAGCGCCTCAAGCACGGACCGCTCACGGAATACAGCCAATATGCGGAGGGTATCCCCTTCGGCGACGCGGTTCCGCGCGCAGGCAACGATTCCGGCGGCGGCCAGCCGGGGCGCATCCTCAAGTGCAAGGGCTGGGAGACCGATCCCAATGCCTACATCTATTTCATTACCCAGGCCCCGGTGTGGGAGGCGATCTGCGAAGTCATCGGTGAGCCCGGCTGGAAGACGCACCCCGACTACGCCAAGCCGGCCGCGCGCCTGCAGCGCCTCAACGAGATCTTCGCTCGCATCGAGCAGTGGACCATGACCAAGAACAAGTTCGAGGCCATGAACATTCTCAACGAATGGGACATCCCCTGCGGGCCCATTCTGTCCATGAAGGAGCTTGCCGAGGACGAGGCGCTGTTTGCCACCGGCACCATGGTGGAGGTAGATCACCCCACGCGCGGCAAGTACCTGTCGGTGGGCAACCCCATTAAGCTTTCGGCGTCACCTTCGGAGGTGAAGCGTTCGCCGCTGTTGGGCGAGCACACCGAGGAGGTCCTGCGCGAGCTCGGCTATTCTGGCGAGGAAATCGCTGCGCTCGCGGTGGTCGGGGCCACGGCCCCCTTGAAGAAGCAGGCCGCGGAGTAGGGCAAGGCTTGAAGCTGACGCCAGCCTGCGCGGGGCCGGCGTCAGGGCGAAACCATAGGGCGTGCCCCGACAGGGGACCCACGTGAGGAGCTTCACCGGGAGTCAAAAACCAGATGCGTATCGTTGTGCACGGGCAGCAGGCGTTCGGAAAGGCGGTGCTGGAGGCGCTGTTGAAGCGGGGCGAAAACGTGATCGCGGTGTACGTGGCGCCCGAGAAGTCGGGGGCGAAGGCGGACCCGCTCAAGGAAGCGGCGCTCGCCGCCAAGCTGCCGGTGTTTCAGCCGACTTCTTACAAGAAGCCCGAGGTGTGGGCCGAGTTCAAGGCGCTGAAACCGGACCTGCAGGTGATGGCGTTCGTCACGCTGTTCGTGCCCGAGGAGTTTCTCAACATTCCGACGCGCGGCTCGATCCAGTATCACCCCTCGCTGCTGCCCGCCTACCGCGGCGCCAGCGCCATCAACTGGCCCATCATCAAGGGCGAGAAGGAAACGGGCCTGTCCATCTTCTGGCCCGACAACGGCCTCGACACCGGTGACGTGCTCTTGCAGAAGAAAACCGCCATCGGTCCTGACGACACGCTGGGCACGGTCTATTTCGACCGGCTATTCCCGTTGGGCGTGGAGGCCATGCTCGAGGCGGTCGATCTCGTCAAGGCCGGTAAGGCGCCGCGCATCAAGCAGGACGCCTCGAAGGCTACCTACGAGGGCCGGTGCGGTCCGGACAACGCCAGGATCGATTGGGGCAAACCCTGGGAGCAGATCGATCGCCTGATCCGCGGCTGCAATCCGGCGCCCGGCGCGTGGACGACACTCGCCGGCAAGCAGCTCAAGATCTTCGACGCCAAGCCGTTGCCGGCCAAGGATCCCAAGGGGATCGGCGGAAGACTGGGCGAGATCGTGGCCGTGGAGGCCGACGGCTTCACCGTGGTGTGCGCCGACGGGCGCTTCAGGATTAGCCGCGTTCAGCCCGCCGAGGGCAAGAAGATCGAGGCCACGGAGTGGGCGAAGTCGGCCGGCCTGAAGCCGGGCGCCATCTTCGATAAGCCATGACGGCGTGCCTGCAAGCCCAAGTAGGGCACGACGGACCACTCAAGTCACAGCGCAATCCTTGATGAAACACTGGCGTGGGTCCCTGCGCTGGATGACGCCTGCAAGGCAAACGGGAGTGATAGCATGGCCGTGAGATCAGACATCGAGATTGCCCGCGATGCCAAGATGAAGCCGATTGCCGAGGTGGGCAAACGCATCGCCATCCCCGACGGCGCGCTGCTGAACTACGGGCCCTACAAGGCCAAGGTGTCCTTCGACTTCATCAACCAGGTGCACAAGCACAAGGACGGCAAGCTGATCCTGGTGACCGCGATTACGCCCACGCCGGCGGGCGAGGGCAAGACCACGACCACAGTGGGTCTCGGCGACGGACTGAACCGCATCGGCAAGAAGGCCATGAGCTGCCTGCGCGAGCCGTCGCTTGGACCCTGCTTCGGTGTCAAGGGTGGCGCGGCCGGCGGGGGCTATGCCCAGGTCGTGCCGATGGAGGACATCAACCTGCATTTCACCGGCGACTTCCACGCCATCACGAGCGCCCACAACCTGCTCGCGGCCATGCTCGACAACCACATCTACTGGGGCAACGCGCTAGGGCTCGACGCACGCCGCGTTGCCTGGCGGCGCGTCATGGATATGAACGACCGCGCGCTAAGGTCCATCGTCAACTCGCTCGGTGGTGTAGCCAACGGCTTTCCGCGCGAGGATGGGTTCGACATCACCGTGGCCAGCGAGGTGATGGCCATTCTGTGCCTCGCCATGGACCTCAAGGACCTCGAGCGCCGACTGGGCAACATCGTTGTTGGCTACACGCGCGACAGGAAGCCGGTCAAGGCGCGCGACCTCAAGGGTGACGGCGCCATGACCGTGCTGTTGAAAGACGCGCTGATGCCCAACTTGGTGCAGACGCTGGAGAACAACCCGGTGTTCATCCACGGTGGACCGTTCGCCAACATCGCGCACGGGTGCAATTCGGTGCTGGCCACCAAGACAGCGCTCAAGCTGTGCGACTACGTGGTGACGGAGGCGGGCTTCGGCGCTGACCTGGGTGCGGAGAAGTTTTTCGACATCAAGTGTCGCAAGGCGGGGCTCAATCCCGCCGCCGCCGTCATCGTCGCCACGGTGCGTGCGCTCAAGATGCATGGCGGCATCGCCAAAGACGATTTGAAGCTCGAAAACGTCGCCGCCGTCGCCAATGGCTGCGACAACCTCAAGCGGCATTTGGAAAACGTGCGCAAGTTCGGTGTGCCGCCGGTGGTCGCCATCAACCGCTTCATCACCGACACCGACAAGGAGATCGCCGAGGTGATGAAGGCCGCGGACAGCTCTGGTGCCAAGGCCTTCCTGTGCACGCATTGGGGCGACGGCAGCAAGGGCACCGAGGGCCTGGCGCGGCACGTGGTGGACGTCGCCGAAAGTGGGCAGTCCAAGTTCAAGCCGCTCTATCCCGACGACATGCCGCTGCGCGACAAGGTCCGGACCATTGCCACCGAGATCTACCGCGCCGCCGACATCGCCTGCGATGCCTCGATCGAAGCCCGTTTCAAGGAGCTGCAGGCGGCTGGCTACGGCCAACTGCCCGTGTGCATGGCCAAGACGCAGTATTCCTTCTCCACCGACGCCAACAAGAAGGGCGCGCCGACAGGCCACATCGTTCCAATCCGGGAACTGCGGCTTTCCGCCGGCGCCGAGTTCATCGTCGCCATCACCGGTGAGATCATGACCATGCCGGGCCTGCCGCGCACCCCGGCCGCCGACATTATTCGCCTCAACGACAAGGGCCAGATCGAGGGGTTGTTCTGATTGGGCGGCAACCGCCTCCTCTATGCCGCCTGCAACTGTCGCCGCTCGCGGCTCGACCCATGCCTGCGGGTCCGCGCGCGTCCTCGGGTCGGAAGCCACCATGCTCCATGCGCGCGGCTGGCCGCGTCTTGGTCCGCTGTCGGATTGGGTGCCGTCAGCCCACGTGCAGGGCAGCAGGCGCAGCTGCGACCGCCGACACCACGCAATTTTTGTCACGCTCGACCAGCCAGACACGGGCTCGGTGCGAAACGCTGAGACGGTGGCCTTCGCTCGGTAGCAGGTGCGAGGTGCTCAGCGCCCGCCACCGTCTCGATAGCGTGTGAAATGGCGCGCTCGAGGATGATCGACCTGGTCTTTGTCATGCAACGGATCGATCCTTTGGCACAGGGTGCTGGGCGTTGCAGCGGTGGCGACGGTCATACTCTTGGTCATCGGTCCATCCTGGGCAGCACGGCTTCGAGGCGTTCGAGCCGACCGTGCCAGCAGGGCCCGGCGAGACACGTTAGATATCGAGATAGGTTAGATATCCTGTGCCACATTGCGAGGCAGCGAGCATTTGCCTTGGGCCAGATTGCCAAGGTCTTTTTTCCAAGGCCCCCGATGGCGGGTGCAAAGGGCGAGATCTTTAGTCCCGGCACGGATAGGCGACGGCGGTGCAGACGTGCTGACCGCCCTCCTCGCCGCAGCGGTAGTCAGCGGCGAGCGCCTTGTACCAATCCGCGTAGGCGGCGCCGAGAGCGGGCATGGCACGAACCTTGGCGCGCCAGTTGCCGCGCGCCTTGGCCTTGGCCAGTGTCTCAAAGCCCGAGGGGTCACCCCGTGCCGTGACGGGCCGATCGGCGCAGCTTGCGGCTGCCGCTGGCGCAACGGCGGCCGCAAGCGCCCACAGCACAGGTGCGGCCGCAACGAGGAGACGGATCACAGGCATGCGCACGCAGTCGGTTGGTCACCGGGCAGCAAGACGATACGACTTGACGCGAGCGGTGCAAAGCTCGGCAACGCGCACCCAGCAAAAGCGCAAGGCCGTGACCCGTGTCCAATGGTGTCGCTCCCCGTCAACGCGCCGGTAAGCTGTGGTGGCGTGCGCAGGGGCGAGGCGGCACGCTCGCTGGCTTGGCATTGTCGGGGCCGCCCTGGCCGTCGGGGGCTGCTGTCGCCGGCAGGTGGCGACGTCCGGCCTTAGAGGCCTCATGGAGGGGTTCCCTCGTTGACGCGATCGCCCAGCTCTTTTCCGCAGCCTCGCGCCTCGGCGGCGGCACGCCGTGCGTGGGCGACCGAGGTCGATGCCGGGCTTGGCGCTTGCCGTTTGGGCCGGTCTTGGAGCTGACCTTGCGGTGCCGGCTAATTCACGCTGGCAACCGTCGGGCGGGCAATTGGGCTCGCGGCGTTCTGGGCGGTTCGCTGCCCAGGAAGCGCAGCCCGCAGAATGACCAGGCCGCCATGGCGAGGGCCATGGCAAGCGCCGCTCATTGCACAATCGCCAGCAGCAAGGGGTCAGACACCTCGCCGCCATGTGGCCTCAGAGCGTGGTCACCTGCCGATGGGTTCGCTCCTCGCCACGGATCGCGATTGGTTCGGGCGGGACGGTGTGCTAAATCGTCGGGCGAACGCAGCTATGCGCGGCGTGGAGCGGGCACGCGAAGCATGCCGGAGCGAAGCAGGACGTGCTCCTCTCCGGCGTGCGGGGTAGGACGAGCAAGCACATGGGTAAGAAGGGACGAGACCGAGGCCAGCGGCGGCGCGGATTCGACGACGATGCATTCGGCGGAGCGGACCCGCGCGAGGAGGTTGCCTATCAGTCGCCATTCCGCAGGTCGCCGCGACAGGATGCGGTGCCGTCCGGTCCCCCGCTGGACGCGACCGTCAAATGGTTCAATGCCGAAAAAGGTTTCGGCTTCGTGGAACTGGCAGACGGTTCCGGCGACGCATTCCTGCATATTGGCGTCCTGCAGAATGCCGGGCATGATGCAGTCGCACCGGAGACCAAGCTCAAGGTGCAGGTGGCCCAGGGGCAGAAGGGTCGCCAGGTCACCGCCGTTCTCGAAGTCGATGCGAGCGGCGCTGCCGCGGCGCCGAGCCGGCGGCCGGGGCCCAAGGGGCCCTATGATCGCGTGCGCCCGGATCCGAGCACGGCGTCCCCGCTCGCAGGGACGGTGAAGTGGTTCAATCCCGACAAGGGCTTCGGGTTCGCCGTGGCCGAGGATGGCGGCAAGGACGTCTTCATCCACATCTCCGTGGTGGAGAAAGCCGGCATGCGCACGCTGGCCGACGGGCAAAAGGTGTCGATGCAGGTCGTCAAGACGCCCAAAGGGCGCGAGGCGATTTCCCTCACCTCGGCGGAATAGCCACATAAGCACGCGCGTGTGGCCTGAGCGGGCCGCAGGTGAAGACGGGGGCATGTCCGGCCGCTTCCCGTGCGTGGTCGGAACCCTTCATCGCCGTCGGTTGTTCTCCCGGGCGGGCACCCTTACGCCGGGAGTTGGCCAACTTAGCAAAGCGCTATTCTCCACTGACCATCGCTCTGTTGACCGGCGCGTTTGCGCTTCTCGGTTACATGGGCGCGCGCGTCTCCGAGCAGCAGGCGTCACGCGAGGCGCACCCGCCCGCGCCCGCCTTCAATGGAGCGGGCGAGAGGAAGGCAGCAGCTGGGCCAAGCGAGTGCATCGGCACGGTGGCCGCTGCCAGAACGCCCGCTGATGCCGTCAATCCTGTCGGCAAGCCCGCCGATGCACAAACCCCGCTGGCTGCGTTGATGCCGCCCCACGAGAACGCGGGCGAAGGGATGGCGATCAATGCGTCGTCGGCACGAGCGCCGGCTGAGACAAGTGGATCCATGCAACCGCTGAACGCGGGCAGCGTTGAAGCGAGCCGCGGGCCGGGCTTGGATGCCGGCAAGGGCGAGACGCTCAGCAACCGCACGGACGCGGCACGGTCGGGCGAGCGCGAGCTTCGCATCGATGCGCGCGCCGCGGAACCGCCTCAACCCGACGTCAGCGAGAGCGAGACGCAGGCGGAAAAGCCGCGTGGCAAGCCAACGCGCACGCAACAATCCAGGTATCGCGAGGTGGCCGAGGAAGGCAGGTCGCCCCTCAGATCCTATTCTCGCCGCTTGGCCGCGCGCGGCGATATGCCCCCGCTCCCCGGGCCCGGGCATCGACTGCTCCCCTTCCTGCCATTCTTTTTGCCGTTCTAGTTGCGGCGGCCTCGATTAATCGCGCCCGGTCGATGGATGCGGCGCCAACCATCGAACCCGCGGGCGGCGCGCAATCTAGAGGCTCGCCGCAAAACCCATCATCGCTGCGGCAATCGCCGTTTCCACCCTCGGAGGCTGACACTGGTCGCACCCATCGACAAGATCGGGTACGTGTACGGGGCGGAAAACGGAACGCGAGACGGGATGTGTTTATCAGAGGTGTGCAGCCCCGCGGAAAGTGCCGCGCGCACGACGTGCGCATCTTGGACCCGACCGGCCATGCCTGGGGGCAGCCAATGGCGTCCAGAGACGATTTGCGCCGACCTCCCGACAAGGCTAGCCATAATCGCCTGAAGCTGGCTGCTTTGCGCTACCGCCGCGATCGAGAAGCTTAGGAGGCGCCAAGTCCAACATCGGTCCAACATCGGTGCTCGTCTCGTCGAGGCAAACCGCAACGGGACCCACCGAACCATCCGAGGAAACGCCAATGGCCAACACCAAGAAGCCGACTGCCGTCCAGATCAAGAAGCTGCGCTCGCGGCAGTGGTTCGACAATCCCGACAACCCCGACATGACCGCGCTCTACCTCGAGCGCTACATGAACTATGGCTTGACCCATGAGGAGCTCTCCTCCGGCAAGCCGATCATCGGCATCGCCCAGTCGGGTTCGGACCTGTCGCCTTGCAACCGCCATCACATCGTGCTGGCCGCGCGCGTGCGCGAAGGTATCCGCGAGGCGGGAGGCATCGCCTTCGAGTTCCCCGTGCACCCGATCCAGGAGACGGGCAAGCGCCCCACCGCCGCGCTCGACCGCAATCTCGCCTATCTCGGCCTGGTCGAGATCCTCTACGGTTATCCAATCGATGGCGTCGTGCTCACCACCGGCTGCGATAAGACCACGCCTTCCCAACTGATGGCCGCCGCCACCGTCGACCTACCGGCCATCGTGTTGTCGGGCGGTCCGATGCTCAACGGCTGGTTTCGAGGTGAGCGCACCGGTTCGGGCACCATCGTGTGGAAAGCGCGCCAGATGTATGCCACCGGTGAGATCACCTACGAGGAATTCATCGACCTCGTCGCCTCGTCTGCGCCCTCACCTGGACACTGCAACACGATGGGCACGGCCTCAACCATGAACTCGCTGGCCGAGGCGCTCGGCATGTCGCTGCCCGGATGCGCCGCCATCCCAGCACCCCACAAGGAGCGCGCGCAGATCGCCTACGCGACCGGAAAGCGCATCGTCGAGATGGTGTGGGAGGACCTGCGGCCCTCCAAGATTATGACGCGCGAAGCCTTCGAGAATGTCATCGTTGTGAATTCGGCCATCGGTGGCTCGACCAACGCGCCGATCCACTTCAATGCGATCGCCCGCCACATCGGGGTGAAGCTCGACAATGACGACTGGGAGAAGGTGGGCTACTCCATTCCGCTGCTGGTCGACATGCAACCGGCTGGCCGCTATCTCGGCGAGGAATACCACCGCGCCGGGGGCGTACCAGCGGTCGTCAACGAGTTGATGAAGGCCGGGAAGATCCACCAGCATGCGCTCACCGTGAACGGCCGCAGCATGGGCGAGAACTGCGCCGACACGCCCGTTGCCGATCACGACGTCATCCGTCCCTACCAGAAGCCGCTGAAGGACAAGGCAGGTTTCCTCAACCTCAAGGGCAATCTGTTCGATAGCGCGATCATGAAGACCAGCGTGATTTCTGAGGCGTTCCGCAAGCGCTATTTGTTGAATGTTAAGGACCCCAACGCCTTCGAGGGTCACGCCATCGTGTTCGACGGTCCGGAGGACTACCACAAGCGCATCGACGACCCCACGCTCAAGATCGATGAGACCTGCCTGCTGTTCATGCGCGGCACCGGGCCTGTCGGTTATCCGGGCGGTGCAGAGGTGGTGAACATGCGACCCCCCAACTACCTCATCAAGCGGGGCGTCACGGAGCTGCCCTGCATCGGCGACGGGCGCCAATCCGGCACTTCGGGCTCGCCCTCGATCCTCAACGCCTCACCGGAGGCCGCGACTGGCGGCGGGCTCGCCATCCTCAGGACCGGCGACCGCGTGCGCATCGACCTCGCCCAGCGGCGCGCCGATATCCTGATAACGAGGGAGGAGTATGACAGGCGCCGCGCCGACTTGCAGGGCCATGGCGGCTATCGCTATCCCGCGCACCAAACGCCCTGGCAGGAGATCCAGCGCGGGCTGGTCGATGATTTCGCGCACGGCATGGTGCTGAAGCCCGCCGTCAAGTACCAGAGGATTGCCAAGAGCAAGGGCATGCCGCGCGACAACCATTGAGGCGGTTTCCGCCGATCCGCGAGGCCGTGTTGGGACTGCGGCACGCATTTCGCGCCTTAGCTTGGCGGTCGCAAGCGGGTGACGCCTCGAGCGCGAATGCAAGAGGTAACGTTGGGAAGAGATCGCTGGAGGGATATCGCCGGACATATATCCGGACATGTTTTGCCATGGCGTGCGCTTAACGCGCCGGATCAGCCGCCAATTGCCAGGGCGACGCCGGCGCGGGATCAGTCTTTCTCGACGGCAAGCCTGGTGGTGGACGCGCAGGCGAGGGTTGGCCCAGGCGACTAACCGGACCTCAGGCGACTGCGGGCTTCGTCAATTTCGTCGAGCAGGCGCGCTCGCTTGCCTTCGCCCAACGCAATCAATTCCTGGAGGATGGACTGCCGCCATCGATTAAGGGTCGCCAATTTCTCTCCCCGAGTGAACAACTGCTCGTCGACGATGCCGAATGGACTGCTGAACGTTCCCTCTGGGTCTTGCTTTGCAAGACTCCGATTCAGTGCTCTGGTTGGCATGCTCTCTCCCCCGAAAGTGCACGCGCAAATATGCAGCCCGATTCGCGGCAAAAGTGTGTGCGCTCCACGATCTAAATGTCGGCCGACTTATGCTCAATCCTAGTGCAGAGCAATTTGCGATCGTGGCAGTCGGCTCTCCTAGGAGCCTGTCTGAGAATTATGTGCAACCACACAAAATTGCGCGTGGCTCACCTCGCACGAATCGATCGTGGGCGCACGCGCAACGATAGGTCTCGAAAGTTGTTCTGGTTTCGCGATCATTGCTTCGGCTTGGCTACTCGGACAGGCTCCTAGGAGACCCGTTTGCTACCGGCAATGGCCGCCGATCGAAAGCAGCAGAATCGCTCCACGGCAACAGGCATAGGGCCCTTCTGCTTCAACCCCCGAACACGACCTTATGCATGATGCGACCTGGAATGAGCGTGAAGAGGCCCGCGATCACCAGCGCGCCGCAGAACAGTCCGATCATGGCGTAGCGATGGCGCTGCACCGAATGGCGGTGCGCTTGCCAGAGGCCGAGCGGGAGCATTGCGAGCGTGAAGATCGACAAGAGGTGGATGGGGCTCCAGGGTCCCCACAGTCGGATCTCCTGCACCCAAAACGAGCTGACGGCGACCGTCAGCATGATCGCCGCCCAGGCGTAGCCGAGCGCCCGATGTTGCGTGGTGCCCTTCGCGCGCGCCAGCTGCACGGCGCCCAGCACAAAGGCGCTGAGCGCAGCATAGGCGTGCACCTGGATGGGTAACGGCGCGTGCGTCAGAGGTGAAAGGTCCATACCCGCGGGCCTCCATGTTAATTGTATTAACATAGGGCACCGCGAGTCCGAGCTCAAGCGGACTCGTGGGGAGACTTAGGATAAGCGACGACGGGCCTTGCCGGCCTAGAACGGGATCTCGTCGTCGACGGGCTTGTCAAAACTCTTCCCACCGGCAGACGCGGCGGCGCGTTTGGGGCCGCTGCCGTTGCCTGACGCGGTATAGCTCGCCGGATCGTCCTCGTGCATGCCGGCACCGGCGCTCGCGCCCCCGCCGCGCGCATCGAGCATGGTGAGGGCGCTGTTGAAGCCCTGCAGCACCACCTCCGTCGTATAGCGGTCTTGGCCGTCCTGGCCTTGCCACTTGCGCGTCTGCAGCGACCCTTCAAGGTAGACCTTCGCGCCCTTCTTAAGGTACTGCTCCACCACCCGGCACAGGCCCTCGTTGAAGACAACGACCGAATGCCACTCGGTCTTTTCGCGGCGCTCGCCTGTCGTCTTGTCGCGCCAGGTCTCGGTGGTGGCAATGCGCAGGTTGGCAATGGGGCGGCCGTCCTGCGTGCGCCGGATCTCCGGATCCTTGCCCAGATTGCCAATGAGAATCACCTTATTGACGGAACCGGCCATGCAGGCCTCCTCTCACTAGGATCTTTGTTCGCCGCGGGAGGCGAATCTCTCCCGCCTTCCCTGGGGACGTTAGCGGTTGCTTGACGCCGGCGCTCGGCCTCCAGGTTGCTTGTCCACGCTTTGCTCGGGCTCACTTGCTTGCGCCGACCTCGTTTGACCTGACCTTGCATGACCTGACCTTGCTTGACCTGACCTGACCTTGAATGAGCTGACCTTGTTTGAGTCTTGGGCTGATTTTGCTGGGCCAATGCTTGAGCCCCCTGCGGCCCGCCCGGGCGGCGGCAACTCGGGGACCCCGACTTTGTTCGCTCTATGTTCTAAAATAGGGATGAACCTTGTCACCGGCAAGGGGGTAAGGTGCGCGGCCAGCAACGTGCCGCAGTCCCCGATTGCCGCCTCGCCCTTTGTGGCAAGCCTGGCTAGCACTCCCACCACGGTCTGCCGGCCGTCAATGCGGAGAGCCTCGCACCACCGGAGAGCCGCCCGCACCCATGTGCACCAAAGGTGCGCTTGCGGAACAGCGATAGGCCTGGCATCGATCTTTGCGGCGGAGGAGAACATATGGCGCTTTTTGACTTGCAGGGTCGCGTGGCGGTCGTGACCGGTGGCAATGGCGGCATCGGCCTCGGCATGGCGCGGGGCTTGGCGCAGGCGGGTGCCGCGGTCGCCATCGCTGGGCGCAACGGCAAGAAGGCGCAAGCCGCAGCGGCCGAGCTCGCTAAGCTCGGCGTCAAGACGGCGGTGCTTGAGGTCGATGTGGCTGAAGAGGCCCAATGCCGCAAGATGGTGGCGGACACCGTGGCTCGCCTCGGTCGGCTCGACATCCTGGTCAACAACGCCGGCATCAACATCCGCAAGGTGCCGCACGAACTGTCGCTCGCCGAGTGGCGGCAGGTCATCGACGTCAACTTGACGAGCATTTTCACGTGCTCGCAGGCAGCCTATCCGGTGATGCGGGACGCCGGCGGCGGCAAGATCATCAACATCGGCTCGATGCTGTCGATCTTCGGCGCTGCGTTCGCGCCGGCTTACGGCGCCTCCAAGGGCGGGGTGGTGCAGCTGACGAAATCGCTGGCCACTGCCTGGGCCAAGGACAACATCCAGGTCAATGCGGTGCTGCCGGGCTGGATCGACACCGAACTGACGAAGCGGGCGCGCGATGAGGTATCCGGGCTCAACAGCCTCGTTCTCATGCGCACGCCCGCCAAGCGCTGGGGTGTGCCCGACGACCTTTCGGGTGTCGCCGTGTTCCTTGCCGCGCCGGCCTCCGACTTCGTCACCGGCACGGTTGTCCCCGTGGACGGGGGCTACTCGGCCCAGGTGTAAGGGGCTGCGAAATGATCGATAAGGTCAAGGCCTCAGCTGCAGAAGCCCTTGCCGACGTGAAGGATGGCTCCACCGTCATGATCGGCGGCTTCGGCATGGCCGGCATGCCGTTCGTCCTCATCGATGCGCTCATCGCGCAAGGAGCCAAGGACCTTACGGTCGTCGCAAACAATGCCGGCAACGGCGACACGGGCCTCGCCGCTCTCCTCAAGGCGGGCCGGGTTCGCAAGATCCTGTGCTCCTTCCCGCGCCAGTCGGACTCCTTTGTGTTCGACGGGCTCTATCGCGCAGGCAAGATCGAGCTGGAAGTGGTACCGCAAGGCAACCTTGCTGAGCGCATCCGAGCCGCCGGCGCGGGCATCGGCGCCTTCTATTGTCCGACCGGCTACGGCACCCTCCTCGCGGGCGACCGCGAGACGCGCAGGATCAATGGCCGCGACTACATCCTGGAGTACCCCATTCGCGGGGACGTAGCCCTCATCAAAGCAAACAAGGGCGATCGCTGGGGCAATCTCATCTATCGCAAGACCGCACGCAACTTCGGCCCCGTAATGGCCATGGGTGCCAAAATCACCATCGCCGAGGTCAGCGAAGTGGTCGAGCTCGGCGCACTCGATCCTGAGGCGATTGTCACTCCAGGCATTTTCGTGCAGCGTATCGTCAAGGTCGGAAACGCTGCGGCTCCGCGCGCGACCGCAGGAGTACGCTGATGTCGGCAACCCTGACCAACCTGCAGAAACTCAGCCGCACCGCGATGGCCGAGCGCGTCGCGCGCGACATCCCCGAGGGGGCATACGTGAACCTTGGCATCGGCCTGCCAACGTTGGTTGCCAACTTCCTTCCCAAGGACCGCGAGATCTTTCTGCACACGGAGAACGGTCTCCTCGGCATGGGGCCGGCCCCGGCGAAGGGCAAGGAAGATCCCGACCTCATCAATGCCGGCAAGCAGCCGGTGACCGAGCTGCCGGGAGCGGCCTATTTCCACCACGCGGACTCCTTTGCCATGATGCGCGGCGGCCATTTGGACATCTGTGTTCTGGGCGCCTTTCAGGTGTCTGTGGCCGGAGACCTCGCCAACTGGCACACGGGCGAGCCAGAGGCCATCCCGGCAGTTGGCGGCGCCATGGACCTTGCCATTGGCGCGAAGCGCACGTTCGTGATGATGGAGCATCTGACCAAGGCCGGGGAGAGCAAAATCGTGCCCACCTGCACGTATCCGCTCACCGCCATGGCGTGCGTGGCGCGCATCTACACCGATCTCGCCGTGATTGACGTCACTCCCAAGGGCCTCCTGGTCAGGGACATCATCCCAGGCCTGTCGGTGAGCGATCTCGCCGGCTTGAGTGGGGTCCCGCTGGCCGACGGACGGGAGCCTGCGGCGGGCGCAGTCTGATCGGACGCCGACTGACGGTCGACGCTGCCTGCACGGCGCCGGCTTTCGTCGGCTTTTTGCAACAGGGACTTAGCCAACAAGGCCGCACCTTGCAGCACGCCTCCCCCCGGCTATGTCCCCGCCACAGTTTCTCGGCTATGGTCGGCGCAACTGCCGCCAAAACGGCGTCTTGGGGGGGGTGCGTATGAACGAGACGAGCCCGGGCGTGATCGACGCGGAGACGCCCGTCAATCCCTATAGCTTGCTGGAGGCCGTCAATCGCTCGAGCGATTCGGCCAATGCCGCGTGGCTGATCTATATGGCGCTCATGAGCTATCTCTTGATCGTCGTGGCTGGGGTCAGCCACAAGGAGCTCTTGCTCAACAGCGACATCGCGCTGCCGATCCTACAGGTGAAGATCGAGCTAACCCGCTTCTTCATATTTGCGCCGATCCTGCTCGTGCTGCTGCACTTGGGGGTCATGGGGCAGCTCGTGCAGCTCGCGCGCAAAACGCTGGAGTTCGCCGCTTCCATCCGCATGCTAGAGACGTCTGACCAGCGTACCCACCCCCTGCGCCTGGAGCTCGACAACTTCTTCTTCGCCCAAGCCATCGCCGGACCCGAGCGCAGCTTCATCGTCGGCATTATCCTGCACGGCATGGCGTGGCTCACCGTCATCGTCGCCCCGGTCGTGCTGCTGCTCTACGTGCAGCTCGTGTTCCTGCCCTATCACGACCTAGCCATCACCTGGGTGCATCGGTTCACTCTGATTGCCGACCTTGCGTTTCTGGTGTTGATCGGCGTTTTCCTGTCGCGGCTCGAGACGTCGTTCCTGCTCGCCTTCCTGCGCACCAGCCTACATCACCCCGTAAGCCTGTTGTTCACTGCCGGTTTGCTGGCAGCGGCGGCGGCCTTCTCGATCTTCGTCGCCGCCATCCCCGGCGAGGCCGGCGAGCAGTCCGCCGCCGGGTCGGGTATGCGCCAAGCGGGCGACGGGCGGCAGGTGTTTGGCTACGCCGTACCGGCCTTCGCCGCCTCCGCCGATGCGCCGCTCCTCGGTTTCTTTCCACGCAACCTCACCGTCACCGATACCCATCTCATTGTCGACAGGGACGTGACACCGGGCGAGCCCACGCTCAATTTGCGCGGGCGCGATCTGCGCTTTGCCAAGTTTGATCGCACCGACCTGCACCAGGCCGACATGACGGGCGCCAATCTCGACGGCGCCAGTCTGGTGGGCACCGACCTGCGCGGCGTCCGGATGGGCTGCGCTGACTTCAATGCGCTGCTCCTCTCTGACAGCCGTGGCGCGGCCCAATGTGCCAGCGCGCGCGGCGCCAACTTGTCGAAGTCGCGGATGGCCGAGGCCAAGATGTCGGGCGTCGACCTGCGCTCGGCCAAGCTCGACGAGGCGCGGCTCGAGGGCGCACGGCTCGACCATGCCATGCTGAGCGGGGCCAGCTTCGCCAGCGCGCGTCTCGATGGCGCCGACCTCTCCGGCACCTGGCTGCAGGGGGCGAATTTCATCTTGGCCTCGCTGCAAGGGGCCGATCTTACCGGCGCCAAGCTGCTAGCCGCCGACTTTACCAGCGCAGCCATGCAGGGGGTGGGCCTGGCGCTCGCCGGGCTCGAGGGCGCGCGCCTGCGCGACGCCGAGCTCGAGGGTGCCAACTTGGCGATGGCGCGGCTTGCCGGCGCGGATCTGACGGGCGCCAGATTGCAGGGCGGCGACCTGCGGGGCGCCGTCGTCTGGCGCACGCTTCCGCCCACGGCTGGGGAAGGACCCGCGCTCGCCGACATGGCCCAGATCGTCATCGAACAGCCCGCGGACGAAGACTGGGTCGCGCTCGCGGCTTTGCTGGTGCGGCTGGAGGACGGACCGCTCGCGGCCCGCCTCGGGGACGTCATTGCGCGCCTCTCCGACGCCGCCCAGAACAGCGCCTGGAACGGCTCACCGGATCGACAGCTGTGGCAGGGCATGGCCAAGGCCGCCGAAGGGCTGGGAGCCGATGACTACAAGGGACGCCTTACCGAGTATCTCGCCCGCCTCATGTGTCGCGCACGCTTCGCCGACGGCGCCGTGGCGACCGGGATCGCGCGTCGCGCCATGGCACCGGGCTTCAAGGGCGACATGCCGGCCCTCTACGTCAGGCTCAAAAGCGCCGAGTGCGCCGCGGCCTCGGCCGTGAGCCCGCGCCTGATGCGCGAGCTTGCGGCAGCAGCAGAGGCGGCACGGGGTCAATAAGCTGTTGGCCCCGCGAGTGCGCGCTGGGCGTGGCAGGGCTCGCCATTTTCTGACCCGGCGAGGGGCAAGCGGGCCTTCCTCTGGCACGCCGGTGCTTTTCCCATGGCGAAGGGTGCGAGGCCCGCGCCGCCGGCGGCGTTGTTGGATGCGCTTTGGGCGCACAACCACGGCTGGATCCGTGGACGATCTCCTTGCCGTCGGATGGCCGCGCTGGCCCCGGGGTCGCCATTTCTCCCCGCCGGTCAGACATTGCGCTCGCCGGCGAGGGAGAAGCGGGCCTCCCCTTCTGCCGCGCTATAGCCAAGGCCGGGGCGCTGCAATATGAAGCGGCCTCATGCCGAAGCGCACCGACATCCAGTCCATCCTCATCATCGGCGCGGGCCCCATCGTCATCGGGCAGGCCTGCGAGTTCGACTATTCGGGCACCCAGGCCTGCAAGGCCCTCAAGGCCGAGGGCTATCGCATCGTGCTCGTCAACTCCAATCCGGCCACCATTATGACCGATCCGGAGTTGGCGGATGCGACCTATATCGAGCCGCTCACGCCCGGCGTTGTGGCCAAGATCATCGAGCGGGAGCACCCCGACGCCTTGCTCCCGACCATGGGCGGGCAGACCGCGCTCAACACCGCCCTCGACCTCGACAGGCAGGGTGTGCTCGCCAAATTCGGCGTCGAGATGATCGGCGCCAAGGCGCCGGCCATTGCCATGGCCGAGGATCGGCAGCAGTTCCGCGAGGCCATGGCCAGGATCGGCCTTGCCACGCCTAGGTCGGTGCTCGCCCACAACCGCACCGAGGCGCTCGCCGCCCTTGAGCACGTCGGTCTGCCGGCCATCATCCGGCCGTCGTTCACGCTCGGTGGGACCGGCGGCGGCGTCGGCTACAACCGCGAGGAGTTCGCCGAAATTGTCGAGCGGGGCCTCGATGCGTCGCCGACCCATGAGGTGCTGATCGAGGAGAGCGTGCTCGGCTGGAAGGAGTTCGAGATGGAGGTCGTCCGCGACAGAGCGGACAACTGCATTATCGTCTGCTCCATCGAGAACGTCGATCCCATGGGTGTGCACACTGGCGACTCGATTACCGTCGCGCCGGCGCTGACCCTGACCGACAAGGAATACCAGATCATGCGCAACGCCTCGATCGCGGTGCTGCGCGAGATCGGTGTGGAGACCGGCGGATCGAATGTACAGTTCGCGGTCAATCCGGTGGATGGGCGCCTCGTCGTCATCGAGATGAACCCGCGCGTGTCGCGCTCCTCCGCATTGGCCTCGAAGGCGACCGGCTTTCCGATCGCCAAGGTCGCGGCCAAGCTCGCGGTCGGCTACACGCTGGACGAGCTTGACAACGACATCACCGGCGGCGCAACACCGGCCTCCTTCGAGCCCACCATCGATTACGTCGTCACCAAGGTCCCGCGCTTCGCGTTCGAGAAGTTCCCGGGCGCGGAGCGGACGCTCACCACCTCGATGAAGTCGGTGGGCGAGGTCATGGCCATCGGGCGCACCTTTGCCGAGAGCCTGCAGAAGGCGCTCAGGGGCCTGGAATCAGGCCTCACCGGCCTCGACGACTTGACGCTCGACGGGCTGGGTCTGGGCGACGACAAAAACGTGATCCGCGCTGCGCTGGGTACGCCGACACCCGACCGTATCCTCAAGGTGGCACAGGCCATGCGGCTCGGCGTCGAGCACGAGCAAATTTACGCCTCCTGCCGGATCGATCCATGGTTCCTGGAGCGCATCCAGGAGATCGTGGATCTGGAGGCGCGCGTGCGGACGCATGGGCTGCCGACGGCGGCCGAGCCCCTCCGGATGCTCAAGGCGATGGGTTTCTCGGATGCGCGCCTTGCCAAGCTGGCGCAACTGACCGAGGCCGAGGTGCGCAAACGGCGCTTCGCCCTGGATGTGCGGCCGGTGTTCAAGCGCATCGACACCTGCGCAGCCGAGTTCGCTTCCCCCACGGCCTACCTGTATTCCACCTACGAACGGGGCCTGACCGGCAGCCCGGTGAACGAGGCCGAGCCTTCTGAGCGCGACAAGGTGGTGATCCTGGGCGGCGGACCCAATCGCATCGGTCAGGGAATCGAGTTCGACTACTGCTGCTGCCACGCCTGCTTCGCCCTCGCCAAGGCGGGCACCGAGACAATCATGATCAACTGCAATCCCGAGACGGTCTCGACCGACTACGACACCTCCGATCGGCTCTACTTCGAGCCCCTCACCGCCGAAGACGTGCTCGAGATCATCGCCGTGGAGCAGTCCAAGGGCCGGCTCAAGGGCGTGATCGTGCAGTTCGGAGGGCAGACACCGTTGAAGCTCGCCCACCCGCTGGAGGAGGCCGGGGTGCCGATCCTCGGCACGTCGCCCGATGCCATCGATTTGGCCGAGGACCGCGACCGCTTCAAGGCGCTGGTGGATCGACTCGGCCTCAAGCAGCCGCAGAGCGCCATCGCGCGCAACCTGGTCGAGGCGCGCAGCCTGGCCGATGCGTTGGGCTACCCGGTGATGATCCGCCCCTCCTACGTGCTGGGAGGCCGGGCCATGGAGATCGTCGCTGACGGCACCGAGATCGACCGCTATGTCGCCCGACTTGCGGTCACGCTCGATCAGCCCTCCGAACTCGCCGTGTCGGACACGCGGCCGCTGCTGATCGACCGTTATCTCGCGGATGCCATCGAGGTGGACGTCGACTGCCTTTGCGACGGGACGGACACCTTCATCGCCGGCATCATGGAGCACATCGAGGAGGCTGGCATCCATTCGGGCGACAGCGCCTGCTCGCTGCCTCCCCACTCGCTCGCCTCCTCCATCATCGTGCGCCTCGAGAAACAGACGCGCGACCTCGCCCTCGCCCTCAATGTGGTGGGCTTGATGAACGTGCAGTACGCCATCAAGGGCCGCGACATCTACATCCTCGAGGTGAACCCGCGCGCCTCGCGCACGGTGCCGTTCGTGGCCAAGGTGATCGGCAAGCCCATTGCCGGTATTGCCGCACGCATCATGAATGGAGAGGCGCTCGCCTCTTTCAAGCTCAAGTCCGGGAAGGTGGGCCACGTGGGCGTCAAGGAAGCGGTGTTCCCCTTCGCGCGGTTCCCCGGCGTGGACACCGTGCTCGGTCCCGAAATGCGCTCCACGGGCGAGGTGATGGGGATCGATCGTGACTATGCCATGGCGTTTGCTAAGAGCCAGCTGGGCGCTGGCAACTCGCTTCCCTTGAAGGGCGCGGTGTTCGTGTCGGTGCGGGATGCCGACAAGGAAGGAATCTTGGGTGCCGTGCGCGATCTTGCCGACATCGGCTTTCGCATCCTCGCCACGCGTGGCACACGTCGCGCGCTTGCTGCGCACGGGATCCCCTGCGAGCAGGTCAACAAGGTGCTCGAGGGGCGTCCGCACATCGTCGACCTGATGAAGAACGGCGCGGCGCAGCTGGTCTTCAACACCACCGAGGGCGCCAAGGCGTTGGCCGATTCCAAGGACATCCGCCACACCGCCTTGCTCAACCACATTCCTTACTATACAACTTTGGCTGGTGCATTGGCGGCGACTCAAGCCATAAAAGCGCTTGCGGCAGGCACCCTTGGGGTAGCGCCGCTGCAATCCTATGTAAGCGACGCATCCTGAGGATGCCGCGGCTCACCGCCGAAAGAAGGCTGGCCAAACCCAAGAGCCTGAGTGAAACTGTATTCCGGTGCCGGCGTTGTGTCCGGGCCGATCTGAGAGAATGAGCCATGGCCATGGAAAAAGTGCCGATGACCATCGAGGGGTTCAAGAAGCTCGAGGCCGAGCTGCACCGCCTCAAGGTCGAGGAGCGCCCGCGCATTATTCAGCAGATTGCGGACGCCCGAGAGCACGGCGATTTGTCCGAAAATGCCGAGTACCACGCTGCCAAGGAGGCGCAAGGTCTCAACGAGGCCAAGGTGGCCGAAATCGAGGACAAGATCGGTCGCGCCGAGGTGATCGATACGTCCAAGCTCAGCGGCAACAAGGTCAAGTTCGGCGCCACCGTGACGCTGGAGGACGAGGATTCCGGCGACAAGGTCAAATACAAGATCGTCGGCGAGGACGAGGCCGACGTGCGCGACGGCAAGATTTCGATCACCTCGCCCATTGCGCGCGCGCTGATCGGCAAGGCCAAGGGCGACAGCGCCGAGGTGACGACGCCCAAGGGCACGCGCAGCTATGAAATTCTCAAGATTGAGTACAAGTAGGCATTGAGTACAAGTAGGCGAGCGAGGGGTGTGCGTCGCATCCGCGAGGCGAGGGGAAAAAGTTCCCCGCGCCTTTACTTCGGCGCTTGGCGATGTTGCTTTATTGCCATCCCCACGGCGCCGACTGTGCTGGGGCGCAGCTCCCAACGTTGATCTGATTGGCCTGCAACCCCCATAATTGGCGGGCATCTCGAACGGTCAGTGAGAGAATTTTTCCACACCATCTTCGAACTGGCCGGGAGAGCTAGCAAGCGGCTCGCGAAAGTGCAGTAAGCTCTCGCGACGAGGGTTGGCCGCGTTGGGGGATGGCCCGGGCATGGTGTGTGATCCGCGTATCCGTGCAGCGATGGGAGTGCTGCTCGTCGTTGCGGGCGCCCTCGTTACCATCTGCAGCGTTGGTCAGGCACACCCGCGCAGAGACGCCCCGCCGCCTCCGCCGCCGCGCGAGGCCCAATCGTCCGACACCAGCACCCCATCGACCCCGCCGGCTCCACCCGCCGCCCCGCAGCAGGCGACACCGCAATCGGCAGATGGACGCCAAGACGCGGCATCTGCGCAGTCCCCAGCGCCTCTGCAGCAGGCAGGCCAGCAGACGCCCGGGCCGCGGCGGCAGCCGAGCGGCGAGCAGGCTCAGTCGCAGCAGAGTTCGCAGCCGGCCCATCACGGCGCGCACCAGGTTGAGCGCCAGGCGCAGAGCCCGCAGACCCAGCCTCAGGGCCAGGCGCAGTCGCAGGGTCAGGGCCAGCAGCACGCACGGGCGCGCCGCGCGCAAGACGAGCAGGAAAATGCTGTGCGTCAGCGGGCCCAGAGCGAAGAGCGGGAGCTGGCGCGGCGGGCAGGGCATGAGGAGCCGCCGGACGCGCCGGGACCGCCGAGCTCGACGTCGTCCGACACCTCAAACACCGGGGCAGACATCCGCCTGGGGGGCTCGGCGAGCCCAGCGAGCGGGTCGAGCGCACAAGCGAACGCACCGAGCGCGCAGGCGACGAAAGCCGCTGGTCGAGATGGTGGCTGGCTTGCCAATCTCCGACTGCCTCCGCCGCCGGAATCCTATCGACCAAGCGAAGTGCTGGTGGCGAACCCCTCATTGGCACTGGTGTCGGAATTGCAGCAGCGACGCTATCGGGTGGAACAGCCCAACGCCGGTGGCCTCGCACGCGTGCTCTTGCCGCCGGATGCGCCCAATGCCTGGGACGTGTTGCGCGAGCTGGAAGCTTCCTTCCCTGGCCCGACTTTCGGCCTCAATTCCATCTACCGACCGCCCCTTTTTCATCCCTACCGCCTGCAGAGTGGCTCCAAAGCAGCAGGTCCTCCGCCCACGCGCCACGAATTGCTCGCGCTTATCGGCTGGGCGGACAAGGGAGAGCTTGGCGCGTGCGCCACCGGCATCGAGGTCGGCATGATCGATACCTTGGTTGACGACAATCACCGCTTTTTCGCCGGCACCCAGATCAAGTCGATCAATTTGGCGCTCAAACAGGATGCGCCGCCGGCTGCGCATTGGCACGCCACAGGCGTCCTGTCGGTGATGGCGGGTCTTCCCAACAGCAACACCCCGGCCTTGATCCCAGGCGCAAGATTCACGGCGGTCAATGTCTTCTTCACCAACAAGGATGGTGAGCTCGAGACCGACACCGCGCATTTGACCGAGGCGCTGGCCTACTTGGACGAGAAAACGGACGTCCGGATCGTCAACATGAGCCTCGTGGGCCCCAAGGACGACCTGGTGCACGCTCGCATTGCCAGCATGGCGCGCAAGGGCAAGGTCTTCGTGGGCGCTGCCGGCAACGGCGGTCCTCACGCACCCGCGGGATATCCGGCGGCCTACGAAGAGGTCATCGCGGTGACGGCCGTCGACGGTAAGGGTGGCAACTGGGATCACGCCAACCGAGGCGCTTACATCGACGTCGCCGCACCCGGTGTTCAGATCCGAACGGCCCTGCCGGGAGACAAGGAGGGCGTGCTGAGCGGAACATCATTTGCAGCGCCGTTTG
>Ga0306920_100000317_pt1 | contig 55633 bp, 46 predicted proteins | sample flu12Cox44000170_FD_204666 | JGI IMG/M metagenome (GOLD analysis project Ga0306920, IMG submission 204666) | Lab enrichment of tropical soil microbial communities from Luquillo Experimental Forest, Puerto Rico - flux4day.12C.oxic.44.000.170 (v2)... | ecosystem: Environmental > Terrestrial >... | reverse complement strand
GAGAAGCCATCAGTGCCCAGCAGCAGCCGACGCACCAGGCGCCGTTCCTCGCGCCCATTTGAAAGGCACCCGCCCTCCCATCGCGCCAAGAACCAAGAAGTAGTCCGAGGGGGCTGCGGCACTTGCCGAGACACGCGTCCTTTAGTGGTGTCAGTTGGTAAAGCGCAGCGAGGATCAGGATGGTGCCCGCCACCGGCCGACCCGCCCGATCCCACGCCAGCGCATTATCCGAGATGTGACCGACTCCAGTCACCAGGGCGAACGCCACTGCCCCAGCAATCGCCCAAATGACGAGATATCCGCCGGTGAAGACAATGGGCAGCTGCACCGATCGTCTTCGAGTCATGCGCGAATACAGCGCGACTGTCGGTGCCATCGATGGGAACATCATGGCGGCCATCATCACAACCCAGATACCGAGGAACCATCCGACTGCTCCCAGACCGGTCCACGGTCCGTTATCCATCCCTTGCATCTGGCGGGCGGTCCACAACCATCCAACTCCAGCAAACACAACAAGCAGAATCACCAAGGGCAAACGCGACCGCATCGCGCCAAATGCCGGGGCGAGACCCTTATCCTCCGACAGCCGCTGGTTGGCCAACATGACTACCCGATCAGGCTGCCCAGGAGAACTCCGAGGTCGAAAGGCCCGTCTTGCCCTCGTATTCGATGCCAAACGCGTTTATTCGAGACCGCTTTGCCTCGGCCATCGTCAAGTTCGACCCTACCGGATGGAACATGCCAGAGAAGCGAACTGGTTCACCAGTATCGATACCGAATGGGACGATGTCCTCGATCTCAAAATCAATCGCGTCGCCCACGCGCACGCTATGCCGCAGCCCGTCATCGACCACGTCGATCATCGTTCGCTCGACGCCGAGCATCTCTCCCACCAGCGGAGTGAGCGCCGCCATCGGACCGCCGAGCTGCCCACTGAAGACTTGAACCAATTTTTCGAACTGCTGATCCGTCGCTGCGTTGTCAACGAAAACACCCAGGCGCCAGTTTCCCTCTGTCATTACTTTCGGAGTGTCCGCGATCATCGCCACCTTGCAGCCGCCTATATCTGTGCCCTCTACTTCACCCTCCCGGATATTGAACACAAGGCATACTCGGCAAAAGTCATACGTCGCACCGTGGTCGAACGACAAATTGCACGGGCACATCAGTTCGCATGAACAGGTCTCGACGTAACTTCCCTTGAGGTTCCAAGACATAGACGGTCCCCTTCCTCGAAGCTTGGGCCCTTCCTATCTCAGAAAGTGAATTCGGTCAACGGACATTGCATCCCTCAAAGAAATTCGCCCAGACCAGCGTTAGGGGACCCGTCTGCAGCGACTCTGTCAGCGCTATCACGAGTCCCGCCCCAAGGGCGACCAGGGCAGTTCGTGTGCTGGCCGCTTCGTGTTGATGCGGGAGTCCACCGTCCTCTTCCCATCACTCTCTCAGTAGACAGGCACCCCAGAACGTCGGTCATGAGATTCACCCACCGTGTTTCGCTGGTACAGAAACGCAGCCGCGATCGTCAGCTGTCTTGCTTGTGATTGGCCGCTCGCTCTTCGAAAAGCTGCTCCAGACGAGCAGCGACTTCCGGCATTTCCGTCTGCATCTCTCGAAAGTGCGTCCCGAACATGGTGAACACCTGGACGGGTGTTTCTGCCACGACAGCCGCGTTGCGCCGACTGTTAGGGGCAAAGAAGGCCATCTCACCGAACACGGCTCCCGGCTCTAACTGTTCGAGGATCTGCCCATCGCGTTCGACGCGCACTCGACCCTTGGAGAGCACGAAGAAGGCATAGCCATGACTACCGGCTTTCACTGGCGAGCTGCCGCTGTTGAAGTGTTTCACCTCAAACCAGCTTGAGAGCCGCTGGAGTTGATCGGGGGTCAAACCCTTGAACAAAGGCACGAGCGCCAGCAGGGCAGGATCAGGATTGTCCATCAAAGCCTCCCTTCGCAGCATTGTGGCGCTGAGTTGTAAAAATCTTCCCTGAGTATACGAAGCGAGTGCCGATGGGGCCCGATGGCTCGGCCTTACCCAAACCAACCGCAATGAAGCCGGATCCTGCCGCGGCTGACTGCCATACCTCTTCGGGAGATCATGGTGGCAACTCGCAACTCGAAGTCCAACGCCTCGTCCTACCGGTCCGGGCGGAGCATTCCCCATCCGATGCACTGGGCAGCTCTCGCCACCATCTCAGACTCCGATGCCAACGGCCCGCCAAGCCATGATCATATGGCAGGCTAATTGTGTGGGAACGGAGGCGCCGTCTGGCACCGTGACCTTCCTGTTTACGGACATCGAGGGGTCAACCGGTCAGTGGGAACAACATCCCGACCAGATGGCAGAAGCCCTGCGTCGCCACGACGATGTGCTTCGCATGGTCATCGAGTCGGCAGGCGGGTACGTGTTCAAGACGGTCGGCGACGCGTTCTGCGCCGCGTTCGAAAGAGCAGGAGCGGCTGCCAGCGCCGCATGTGACGCACAGCGCGCCCTCTGCGCCGAGACGTGGCCTGAACCCATCACGCTGCGCGTGCGCATGGCGCTACACACAGGAGCCTGCGAGGAGCGGGCCGGGGATTTCTTCGGACCTGTCGTCAACCGCACCGCTCGCTTAATGGCCACAGCGCACGGAGGGCAGGTCGTTGCCTCTCGCATGACCGCAGACCTGTTGGCCGACGAGCTACCCGATGGCTCGGCTCTATGCGACTTGGGCGAGCATCGCCTAAAGGACCTCGGTCGACCAGAGCGCGTCTTTCAGCTCAACATCGCCGGAACCAACACCGAGTTCCCGCCGTTGCGCTCACTCGACAATCGCCAGCTCTCGAATAACCTCCCGGCACAGTTCTCGAGCTTCATCGGGCGTAGCACTGAGCAGACCGAACTCGCTGAGCTGATCGATCAGTCCCGGCTGGTCACGGTGACCGGACCGGGCGGTGCGGGAAAAACGCGCCTGACCCTCCAGGTGGCGGTCGACATGCTTGACGGCTCACGTGACGGCGTGTGGTTTGTGGACCTGGCGCCGCTCTCGGATCCTGATCTCGTGGTATTCGCCGTGGCGAGCGCTCTCGGAGTATCTGAGGAGCCGTCTCGTCCGGTGGCCGAGACACTCGCCGAGTCGCTCGGACAGCGCCGCCTATTGATCGTCCTCGACAACTGCGAGCATGTCCTCAATGCGTGCTTGAAGACTGCTGACGCGCTCTTGCGCCAGTGCCCCAATGTGCACCTGGTCGCTACCAGTCGAGAGCCCCTGGGCCTCGAGGCTGAGCAGGTCTACCGCATTCCACCGCTCGGCATGCCGGACGCCGATGGCACCGGCGCGTCGGACGCTGAGTTGCTCTTCGTCGAACGTGGCCGCGGGTGCGTTCAAGACTTCGATCTCGATGACGGGGCTCGTCACATCGTGGCCGAGATCTGCCGGAGCCTCGACGGCATGCCCTTGGCCATCGAGCTAGCGGCCGCCCGGTTGCGGACCATGTCGCTCAACGACGTGTACCGCCGCCTCGACCAGCGCTTCCGGCTACTCACCGGCGGAAGCCGCGCCGCCATGCCCCGGCAACAGACCCTACGTGCGCTGATCGACTGGTCTTACGAGCTTTTAGAGGATCGAGAGCGCGGAGTGCTGTGCCGGCTTTCGGTGTTTGCAGGCGGATGGGACCTCGACGCAGCCGAGACGCTCTGTGCGACGAATGGTCTAGAGCCTTGGGATGTCGCCGATGTCTTGGGTTCGTTGGTGGATAAGAGCCTGGTCTCGATCGAGCGAGACAAGAACAAAGTCCGCTACACCATGCTCGAGACCATTCGCCAGTACGCCGCCGAGAGGTTGGGCGAGCAGGGCCATTCAGAGCCCTCGCTCGCCCGGAGTATCCACGCTGACTACTTCCTCTCCCTCGCCGGACGCGCCAGCAATGGTCTACGAGGACCAGATCAGCTTTTTTCGCTAACCACGCTAGAGACCGAACGCGACAACATCCGAACGGCCATCGACTGGCTCTTGGCAGATCCCGCCTCCGGTGACAGAGCTCCCCGTCTTGTGACAAGGCTCCGGACCTTTTGGGCTGTCCGGCATATCCGAGAAGGCATCGACCTCGCCACGGAGCTGCTCGACCATCCCTCCGTTCTCCAGCCCGATGGAGTGCGTGCCTCCGTGCTTGCACTCCTCGGGGGTCTCCTCGAGCTCCAGGACCGGGTTGTGTACTTGCAAGAGGGTTTGGACATCGCGCGGCAACTCGATGACGATGCTCTCACGGCCCAACTGCTTGAGGATCTGTGCTGGAGTGCGGCCAGAGAGCAGGACCACGACCTAATGAATCAGAGGATCTCAGAGGCTCTGATTCATGCACGAAGGGCAAATACGCCCGACGTGCTCGCTCGTTGTTTGGTAACAGGCGGGAGCTCGGCCGTCTTCCTTGGCGACCTCACGTTGGGCCGAGACCGCTTTGAAGAGGCGCGCAGCTTGTGTCAGCACACAGGGGACCGTCTCGAAGAAGCGCGGGCGCTGATCAACCTAGGAAATTTGGACGTGACCGAACACAATTACAAGTCTGCTCAGAGGCACTTTGCGGAGGCAGCGGTCATCGCCGATGAAATGCGGTATGGCGTCCAGATGAGTGTCTCCTTCATAATGTCGGGCTTCCTCAACCTTCTCAACGGGGAGCTCGCCAGTGCTCGAAGCTGGCTAACCAGAGGAGTCGAGGTCACATTTGGGCTCGACGGCCACCTCTATGAAGTCGTTTACTCGTACTTGTACGTCGCGCTCTATGCGGCAGCCACTGTTCAGTACGAGGCAAGTGCACGGCTCCACGGTGCAAGTGACGCGCTTCTTGATCGAATTGGAGGTCTGCTCGAGCCTGTAGAAAGCGAGTTCCGCGAAAAGAACATCATTGAACTACGACGGGCCTTGGGCGATGAGTTCGAAACGGCATATCGGACAGGGCATCACCTCACGCAGTCCGAACTCAGCGACCTCAGCGAACTCGTACTCCATCCTGACAGCCAACGAGGAAAGGTCCTGAAGCAGTTTTCTGTTTAGGCGCTATCTCGGCCTCCGACGTCGACGGTCCGCCGGTCTCCCTTCTGGTCGCCGTCGTCCGTCGCCGGCCTCTGCGTCTTCCCCCCCTTTGTCCGCCTTCCGCTCGCTCTCCCGTCCTCTGCCTTCCTTTGTGTGTGTGTGTGGATCGTGGGCGCTGAGGGACTCGAACCCCCGGCCTGCTGCTTGTAAGGCAGCTGCTCTAACCAAACTGAGCTAAGCGCCCAGGCGCTCCAGCGCCGGCGAGCAATTATGCCCAACGCTCGAGCTCGTTCCCTCCCACGATCCCGCCGAACGCCGAGGTCGAAAGGGCGACACTCAGCGCAGGACCTCGGCGAAGGCCCGGCTCCAGGGCCGCACCAGGGTGCGCAGCTCCGTGCACGCCTCGTCACCCAGCGTTTCGTAGGGCGTCGCCGCGAGCGCGTCCGTCCCGTCCTCGATCGCGCGACGTTGCGCCGCGCCCCACGCGGTGAACGCGAGCTCGTCGCCCGGCTCCAGCCATCCCCGCATCCGCAGCTGGGCGACCGCTCCCGCCCATGCCTCGTCCGACCACGCGCGCGTGGCGCGCAGCACCTGGCCCGGCACCTCTCCTGCGGCAGCGTGGGTGACCAGCGCCTCGAGGCCTGTGAGCCCGTGCACTACCAGCTGCGCGATGTGCCCGTCACCGCGGAATTCGCGCAGGATCGATTGGGCGTGCCAGAGCACCAGGTGCGGCTCCTCCGGCCAGGCGACGTCGGAGTGTCCCGCAGCCAACGGCCGCCCCTCCACTCGCTCGGCGGCCGCGTCCGCTGCCGTGCGGGCCAGCACCGCGGCACGCACCATGTCCTCCGAGTCCACGACGCCATCCCCGAGGATGCGACGGATGGCCGCGTCGGCGGCATTGAAGCGCGCCGCCACCAGCTGCGCCGGCGTCGCCAACTCCCAGGACTGCGGGATGGCCGCGTGCACCAGCTCCGGGTTGAAGTTGTAGAACGTCGAGACGACCACGTCCGCGGACACCGCACCCATCGGCGCCGCACGGGACGCGAAGTAGCCCGACCTCCCCGTGATGCCGAGGCGCGCGTAGGCGTCGGCTGCCTCGGGCACGAAGTAGATCATCCCGTGCAGCGGCTCGAGCGTCCGCCAGGTCTTGCGGGCCCGCACACCTCCTTCGGATAGTCCGGTCGTCGTGGTCACAGCCCGTCGTCCGCCGAGAGGCGATCGGCCAGCGCAGCCGTCGCGGCCACGACCGGGCGGCGGCTGCTCGCGTCGCGCACTACCAGGTCGCGGCCCTCCCGGTCGCGGGCGGTCGCGCCGGCCTCGGCGCTGATCAACAGCCCAGCCATGTAGTCCCAGCCGTGCAGGCTGCTGCGCCCGACCACCGCGTACGCGTCGAGCACGCCCTCGGCGACGGCGCAGAACTCCAGCGAGGCAGCCCCGAGCGCCCGGAACTGCGCCCACCCGGGGTACCGACCGGGGAAGCCCGAGATCCCGACGATGGCGCGGCCGAGGTCATTGCAGCCCGACGGCCGCACCGTCACCCCGTCGCGCTCGGCTCCCTGGCCGCGCACGGCGGCATACCTCGACCCCATCGCCTGGTCGACGACGACGCCCACCCTGGGGCCTTCCGCATCGAGCACGCAGATGCTCGTGGCGTAAAAGGGGATTCGCCTGTGTGCATTGGTGGACCCATCGACGGGGTCCACGACCGCGAGGAGGCCCGAGGGTCCGTCACCGGTCACTCCCGACTCCTCCGACAGCACCGCCAGCCCTGCGCCGTGCAGAACGGGCAGCACCGCGTCGTCGGCGGCAAGGTCGAGGCGGTACTGGCCGGGCTTGTCGCCGGTGGGACCCCAGTCGTCCAGTCCGTCCAACGCGAGGCGCACCGCGCTGGCCGCATCGTCCAGTACGCCCAACAGGCGAACGTCGTCCACGGGTCCTGAACCCTACCGGTCGAACCGCTCGGTTCCCGTCCCCATCGGGCACGCCACGTGGGTTTTTGGCCCTAGGCTCCCCGGGTTGTGGCAGCCATTGACGTCGCCGGATACGTCGCGGACTTGAAGGACCATTCCGTCGACCACGGCTTTCATGTGCACGACGAGCGGCACTTCGTGGAGACGTACTCGTTGCGGCAGGTGTGGGAGGTCGACCTCCACCCGGAGGAGGGATGTGGCGGCCCGCTCGACCTGCACCTGGCCCTCGACGTGGATCCTCGCGTCCTGTTGTCGTTCGAAGATGCGGTCGTCCTGCTGGCCGAGGACGAGGAGCCGCCCGACGAGTTCCACTTCCCCTTGACCTTCACCTGGGCGCTCCCGCCGTTGCCGAGCGGTCCGGACCTGTTGCGCCTGGCCATCGACCTGGCCGGGGTCGGCGGGATCGAGCTGCCCCTCGAGGTGTCGGCCATCGACTCGTTCGCCAACGCGACCGACGGCTCCGAGCGCCGCCTGAGCATCGTCGCCCGCCACCCGGTCTCCCTCGCCCGGGTGCTCGGAGGCGAGGAGCTCCTCTGCGACGTGTTCGACCGCGCCCTCGGCGTCAGCCGGTACCTGCTCGAGCACGCCGAAGCCTGGCTGGGCTGACGTGGGTCCGGCCCGCCGTCGGGGTGCGGGTCGGTGGCTCGTCCTGGGAGCGGTCGCCGTCGGCTCCGCAGTCGGCCTGAGCGCCTGTTCGCAGAGCGACGCCGTCGGCCTGGCCCGGCAGGCGTGCGTGCACGTCGAGCGCTCGGTCCGCGCCTGGGAAGAGTCGACCAGGGCGGGCACCACCCAGGCGCAAGCGGCTCGCCTCCAGCGGCAGGCCGCCGCCGAATTGCGCACGGCGCTGCCGCTGGCCGCCGCCGCCAACTCGGACGACGGCTCGTGGAATTCCCTCATGACGACGATCTCGGAGGTCGCCACGGTGGACGAGTCTCATCTGGTCCCCGCACTGCGGGCGCAGTGCGTCGTCGCCGACACCAATCAGAACGTCAATCCGCAGACCCCCGGCGGTTCCCACCCTCCGGACACCGCGAACGTCAACCCGCAGTCACCCGGGAGCTGACGCCGTGGTCGTGGTGGTGGAGGTCGTCCCGGCGGCGCCCGCCGCCCGTGCCGCCGCGATCTGCGCTCGCCCGGACGCCAGGATCGCGGGCATCAGCCTGGGGACCAGCGCGATCCCGCCCGCCACCGTGAAGTGCACGCCGTCGGTCCAGCGCATGACGACGCCGTCGACGGTCGTGGCGAAATTGCCCTGCGGGCAGGCCGCCGCGTTGAGGTCGACCACCGAGTCCGTCCGCGGATAGGCCGCGGCCACCTGCCGGACCAGCGAGTTGTAGACGGCCCTGCGTGCGGGGTCGTCCTCGGGCCACGGGGCGCCGTTGGGCTGTTCGCCTTCGTCGGTGCACGGTGCCGTGAGGAAGACCAGGTTCGCCCCGGCCGACGTGACGAGCGCGGACGTCGCGTCGAGCTGCTGCTTCACGTAGGCGGCGTACGAGGGGCTCAAAATGTTGGTCCACTGGCCCTGGTACGTGCGGTCGACGACCTCCCAGCGCCCGGCCAGCACGACCACGACGTTGGGATGCTCCTCGTTGATAGCGTCGAGCCACTGGTCCGGCAACGGCTGCTTCTTCACCGGCTCGCCGGGCGTCAGCGGTGAGCCGTTGGACGGGGTTGGATAGCGGAGGCCCATCATCAGCACCTCGGGCCCGTCGACGACGCCACAGCCGAGGTTCCCCTTGTCCGAGAGGACGTAGCCGTACTTGGCCTGCTCGGCGTGGTTCCCCAACCCGAGCCCGAGCGTCAAGGCGACAGAGTCGCCAAGGAGGAGCACGCGCACGGGCGGACTGGTGGTCGCCGGCGGCGGTGCCATGGCGGCGGTCGAGCCCGGCGTTCCTCCACCGGTCGGGAGCGCGGTGCTGGCCACCGCGGTCGTGCCGGTGGTCGCCGCGACGATGGCGACCAGGACCACGCCGGCCCCGGCGGGGACAGCCAGCCACGCCTTCCACTGCCGGACGAAGGTGCCCATCCGGATGGGGCGCTCCACGAGGTGGAAGGACGCCACCGAGACGGCGAACGTCACGAGCATGCGCACGGCGAAGAGTTGATAGCCGCTGGCACCGGTCCGGTCGTGGTTCAGCCAGACGAAGATCGGCCAGTGCCAGATGTAGAGGCCGTACGAGATCCGGCCGACGTAGCGCACGGGCGTCAGCGAGAGCGCGCGCGGCACGATGCTGCGTGGCGCCGCCACCGCCGCCAGGATCACCGCCGCCACCGCCACGCCGATCACGAAAAACCCTCCGCCGTAGGGGAACGACGACAACGAGGTCGTCAACACCCACATCATGACGGTCACCGCGGCACCGGCGACCCCGAGCACAGCACAAAACGCCCGTCCGGCCCGGGAGGCGGGCCGCCAGAGCTCGCCGTGGGCCAGCCGGCCTTCTTCGTGACTGCGGTGCGCCAGTAGGACGAGGCCGACGGCGAGGGCGCACCCGATGAAGAGGCACTGCGAACGCGTGTCCGTCCCGAGGAACGCCCGGTTCTGGCCGACCCCGCCGCGATAGACGACGTGCGTCCACAGCGCGGTCCCCACCGCGGCAGCCACGCAGAGCGCGAGGAGTGCCCGCAGGCTGCGGGTGAAGTGCAAGACGCCCAGCACGATCAAGGGCCAGAGGATGTAGAACTGCTCGTCCACCGCCAGCGACCACGTGTGGTTCAGTGGGTTCGCCGAGGCCACCGTCGCCGCGAAGTAGTTGGAATTGACCAAGATGAAGTGCCAGTTGCTCACGTAGAGCAGCGTGGCCAGGGAATCGAGGCGCAGCCCGCCGTACGTTCCCTTCGGGACGATGACCGATGCGAAGAACGCCACGAAGAGGAGCATCAGGAACAGCGCAGGCAGCAGACGGCGCGCCCGGCGCGCCCAGAACCCGCCCAGCTTGATGGTCGACGTCTGGCGCCACTCGCCGATCAGGAGCGAGGTGATCAGAAAGCCCGAGAGGACGAAGAAGGCGTCCACGCCCATGAACCCGCCGTCCATGTGCGGGATCCCGCCGTGGAACAGCATGACGGCGAGGACCGCGAAGGCCCGCACGCCGTCGAGCGCCGGGAGGTACGAAAGACGAGTGTGCGAGATCGCGCTCTCGTCGTCCTGCATCGACCGCATCCCTCCTGTGACGGCTCAGAGCGGCACCGCCTGGGTGCGCGGAAAGAGCCATTGTCGCAGACGGGCGCCGCGCGCTCCCGGCGTCTGCCGCTCGCTACCCTGAGTCCCCCTGAGTACGACCCGACCCTTGGCCGCTCCTCTCCCCCGCCGCATCCGCAGCCGGTGGCGGCGCCGTGGGATCGCGTTCGCCCTGCTCGCCGTGGTGGGCGTCGGGATCGCCCTCGGCGTGTCGCTGTCGCGCGCCAGTGGGATCAGCCCGCTCCGCGCCCGCATCGTCGCCGAGGCGGAGAGCCAGGTCGGCTACAGCGCCGATCCTGCGCACTCCTATTGCAACAAGTTCAGCGCGTATTGGGGCGCCGGGGTCGCCGACTGCGGCAACGGCAACCGCGACGAGGAGTGGTGCGCCGACTTCGCCGCCTGGGCGTGGCGGGAGGCCGGCGCCGTCGTCCCCTACGAGCTGCAACCAGGCGATCTCAACGCCGACTCGGCGAGCTTCTACGTCTGGGGCGAGGATCACGGGACGTGGCACCCGGTGTCGTCGCAGTACGTCCCGCAGCCCGGGGACGTCGCCGTCTACGGCCTCGATCCGGTCGCGGTGACCGCGGTGCACGTCGCGGTGGTCACCGCGGCGACCGCTGACCCCGGCGCACCGGACGTGGTCAACGGCGACGGTGACCGCACCGGGTACAGCGTGGTCGAGACCGGGACACACCAGGCGGACGCCGATGTGAGCGGGACGGGGGCGCCGTTGTCGGGCTATGTGTCGCCGCTCTCCCCCGCCCCGTCGGCCACTGGGTCCTGACGCGGCGGCGCGCCGCCCGCGCCGCCGTCCGCCCACGCCGACTCCTCCGCTTGTTGGGCCGCCATCGCCGCCACGACCGCCTCGAAGACCTTGGCGGCGTCGCGTTCGATGTGCGTGCGTGCCAGCATGAGGCAGCCGGCGCCGAGATACGCGATGGGCAGGATGAGTAGGAAGGCGACGCGGTAGTTGTCGCCGAACTGCGAGGCGATGGCGGAGGTGACGAGGGGCGCCGCCGCCGCGCCGAAGACGACGGAGGCCAGGTTGAAGGCGCCAAAGCCCGCGCCGCGCACGTGCGCCGGTGCGGCGTCCGACAACCCTGCTCGCAACGCGGGCACGCAGGCGGTGGCGGCGAGGAAACCGGCCAGCTGCACCAGGAACACGACGCCGAAGGGCAGGCCCGGGATGAACGACAGCATGAACAGCGCGGCCGCGATCACGATGCACACCGCGGGGATGACCACGCGGGCGCCCAGGAACCGGTTGACCCACGTGTCGGCGATGCGGCCGCCGATGATGGTGCCCGGGATGCCGCCGAGGACGGCCAGGATCCCGAACGTCCCGTTCGCCGCCTGCTGCGAGAGGTGCAGCTGGTTCTGGTAGAAGTTCGGCATCCAGGTGGCCACCGCGGTCACGACGAAGCCGACGGTGGAGACGCCGACGAGCGCGTAGCGCATCGTCGGGATGCGCAGGATCGTCCCGACATCCTTGCGCAACCCGTCGACCATGTCGCCGAGGAAGTGGTGGAAGCCCTGCGGGAACAGCGGGAGCCCGTCGCCCTCGGCCAGTTCCATCTCGTCGCTCTGCAACACATGAGCCCGGTCCGCCGTGCCGCGGCTCGGTTCGGGCAGGCGCCAGCACAACCACGCCACCACGAGTCCGGGGAACAGCGAAACGAAGAAGGCGACGCGCCAGCCCTGGCCGTGGAAGAGCGGCCCGATGGCGCCGCCGATGGCCAGACCCATGCCGAGGCCGACGTAGCTCAGGCACTGCTGGATGGAGAAGGCGCGCCCGCGCCGTTCGGTCCCGTAGTAGTCGGCGACGACGCTGCTGCCCGAGGGGTCCGTGATGGCCTGGCCGAAGCCGAGCGAGGCGCGGATCACCACCAGCAGCCCGAAGGCCGCCGTCGGCACGAGGCCGCCGAGCGCGCTGATGAACGACCACAGCACGATGGTGACCGCCATCGCCCTCGTGCGGTTCCAGCGGTCAGCCAGGTAGCCGGCCGGCATGGTGACGATGCCGTTGACCAGGATGAAGGCCGAAAAGAGCAGGCCGATGGCGGTGTCGCCGACGCCGAAGGCCGTCTTGATCTGGTCACTGGAGCCCCGGACGATGTACTGGTCCATCCCGTCGATGAAGAGGGTGAACCCGACCACCCACATGGGCCAGTTGGTGACCACGATGCGGCGCGGCCCGCTCGTGTGCTCCGTCGCCGACCCGCCGCCCGCCGGAGCGATCGAGGGCGCCGACCCGTTGCCCGGCGACGGCGGCGCCACCGCTGGCTCGATGCCGGCCAGCGCGGCCCGCTCGGACACCTCGGGCATTCCGCGCGCCTCGGGCGGGCGCGCCTCGGCCGTGCTCATGCCGTCACCAACGCCCCGTCGACCATGGGTCGGGCCGCCTCGTCCTCAGCCCGGTCCGGCCGGAGCGCTCCCCGTCCCTACACCTCTGGGGTGTAACCCGCCGGCAGGCCGATGGACTTCATCTCCAAGAAGGTCTCGAGGCCCTCGGGCCCGAACTCGCGCCCGACGCCCGACTCCTTGAAGCCGCCGAACGGCGTGGAAAAGTCCATCGGGGCGAACGAGTTGAGCATGTAGGTGCCGGTGCGCACCTGGCGCGCCACGCCGAGCCCGCGGTCGTTGTCGGCCGTCCAGACCGAGCCGCAGAGGCCGTAGCTCGAGTCGTTGGCGATCTCCACCGCATTGTCGTCGCCGTCGTAGGGGATGACAACGAGGACGGGCCCGAAGATCTCCTCCTGGGCGATCTTCATTTTGTTGTCGACGTCGGAGAACACGGTCGGCTCGACGTACCAGCCCTTGGCGAAGTCGGAGCCCGACGGCCGGCCGCCTCCCAGCGCGACGGTCGCGCCCTCCTCGCGGCCGCTGTCGAGATACCCCTCGATCCGGCTGCGCTGCCGCTCGGCCACCACCGGGCCCACCTCGGTCGCGGGGTCCATGGGATCGCCCACAGTCATGGCGGAGACACCCGAGACGACCGCGTCGACGACCTCGCCGTAGCGGGCCCGTGGTGCCAAGATGCGCGTCTGCGCGATGCAAGCCTGCCCGTTGTTCATGATGGCGTTGGGCAGCAGCGTCGGGATGGTGGTGGCGAGGTCGGCGTCGTCGAGGATGATGGCCGCCGACTTACCGCCGAGCTCGAGCGTGCAGCGCTTGAGGCGCTCGCCGCAGAGCCCGCCGATGCGCTTGCCGCCGACGCCCGAACCGGTGAAGGAGATCTTGTCGACGCCCGGGTGGGTGACGAGATGCTCGGAGACCTCTCTTCCCGCGGGGATGACGGAGAGCACGCCTTTGGGTAGCCCAGCCTCGGTGAAGATCTCGGCCAGGCGGAAGGCATCGAGCGGCGTCTCGGGGGCGGGCTTGTAGACGACGGTGCAGCCGGCGGCGAGCGACGGCGAGAGCTTGGCCGCCGCGATGAAGAGCGGCACGTTCCAGGGCGCAATCGCGCCCACGACGCCGACGGGCTCCTTGGTCACGAGCACCTGCGGGTTGAGCAGCCCCGCGCGCACCTCGTCGAAGGCGAAAGTGCCAGCGAGGTCGGCGTAGTAGTTGAAGATCATGGTGGGTGCAAGCACCTGTCCCATGTTGGAGAAGGTGATGGGGGCGCCCATCTCCCGGGTGATGATCTCGGCCATGTCGCCCATCTCGGCGGTGATCTGCGCCGCCGCCCTGCGCAGGACCTCGCCCCGCTCGGCTGGCGTCATGCGCGGCCACGGGCCGTGGTCGAAGGCGGTGCGCGCCGCGGCGACCGCCTTGTCGATGTCGGCCTCGGTGCCATCGGGCACCCGGGCGATGACCTCCTCGGTGACCGGCGAGACGATCCCGATGGTGTCGGTGCCCTCCGGGGCCACCCAGTCGCCGCCGATGAACAAGCGGTCGTAGTCCCGAATCGCCATGCGTCCTCCCCACGAGTCGGAGGGCTCTCGCCCTCGCCGCGGGCCTGCGCGGCGCACCCAGGGTAGCTGCGCCCGTCGGGGAGGTGACACGTCGTCAGCCCGGGCCCGGGGCGCGGGAGCCCTCAGCTCGGCGCGGCCCTGTTTCCTGGCTCGATGTGGGCGAGGAGCCCACCGCCCGCGTCCACCCACCCCTTCGAGGCGGCGTACGCGCACATGCCGGCGAAGCCCTCGTCCCAGGCCTCGTCCGCGGCGGACCCGGCCAGCGCCCGCAGGGCCGCCGGGTCGACCGCGACGTGCTCGCCGTCGTCCGTGAGATGCCCTAGCCCGGACCGGCGCACGACCGCCGCCACGTCGCCGCTCCCCTCGAGCGCCACCGAGAAGTGGGCGAAGTCGGACGGGTCGCGCAGCGTGACCCCGCCGGCGGACAGGTCGATCAGGACCAGCACGGTGGGCGACCCTAACAACCGGATCGTGCACCGCTCCCGGCGTCGGTAACGTGGCGCCCCGTGCACGGGCGAGGAGCGGGATGCCGGACCTGACGCAACGCGATCCTGAGGAGGTGGCCGCCATTTTGACGCGGTGGCTGGCGGCCACCTCGGATGGCGCCGAGGCGCCCGTGGTCTTCGACGTGCAGGCCCCCTCCTCCAACGGCTTCTCCAACGAGACGATCCTGTGCCGCACGCGGCATGACGGCGGCGAGGAGCGGCGGCTCGTCGTGCGCGTGGCGCCCACCAAGCACCTGCTGTTCTTGGACGCCGACTTCTCGACGCAGTACCGGGTGATGCGGGCACTGAGCGCGGGCGGTGCTGGCGTGCCGTTGCCGCCGCTCGGCCGCTACGAGGAGGATCCGCGCTACCTCGGCGTGCCGTTCTTCACCATGGAGCACGTCGAGGGCCTCGTGCCCTCGGACAACATCCCCTACACGCTCGAGGGCTGGGTGATCGACGCGGCGCCGGCCGAGCAGGAGCGGATGTGGTGGAGCGGGATCGAGGCGATGGCGTCGGTGCACCGGGCCGACTGGCGCGCGCTCGGCCTCGAATGGCTGGACCGACCGGCGCGCGGCAAACCGGGCATGGAGCAGCAGTTGTCCTATTACCGGGACTTCCTCGAATGGTCGACAAAGGGCGTGCGGGTGCCGCTGCTCGAGTCGGTGTGGCAGTGGCTGCTCGACCACCGTCCCGAGGAGACCGGTGACGTCGTGCTCAGCTGGGGCGACAGCCGCATCGGCAACATCATCTGGTCCGACTTCTCCGCCCGGGCCGTGCTCGACTGGGAGATGGCGTCGCTGGCGCAGCCCGAGCTCGACCTCGGCTGGTGGCTCTACTTCGACCGGCAGTTCTCCGAGGGCCTCATGTCGCTGGGGATCGAGGTGCCCCGGCCGGCGGGGTTCCCCTCCCACGAGGAGACGATCGCCCGCTACTCGGAGCTGCTCGGGCGGCCGCTGGGCGACCTCTTCTACTACGAGGTCTTCTCGGGCTTTCGTTTCGCCGTGGTCATGTACCGCCTGGCCGAGCTGCTGGCCGAGAGCGAGGCGGTGCCCCAGGAGGGAAACCACCCCACCAACAACCTGGCGACCCAGTTCCTGGCCACGCTGCTCGACCTCGAGCCGCCGACCTGAACGCGGGGGCGCCTGCCGTCGCGGGAGCAGCCGCATAGTTATGCATTGCTCTGCATAATCGGTGGCTTGCGCCACACCACCGCACCCGCGTGAGCAGAGCGATTCAGGAGCCCGGATTGGCCCCTAGCTGTCGGAGATCGGGTCGGCCGTCGGGCCCACCGCGACGCCGGCGGAGCGGAGCCGGTCGCCCAGCCACTGCGCGCTGTTCGGCTCGCGCATGTGCTCCTGCCAGCCCTCGAGGATCTTGTGCACATTCTCGACCGAGTCGATCTTGGCGACGACGTGGACCGTGATCTTGTTTTCGTAGCCGGGCGGCGTCGTGACCCGTAGGCCGCCGAACGGGTCCTCCGTGACGTGCGGCGTCGGCTCGCGCAGCACGTAGAGCTCGCCGGTGTCCTCCACGTAGTTGAGCTCGTGCTGGATCCCGTCGGTGCCGATCCAGTCCGAGCCCAACTCGAGCTCGGCCGAGGGCCGCCGGCGGGGGTCGGCGTCGTAGAACTCCTCGATGTCCATCCGGCGCACACTATCTGCCACCAGGACGATCGCCGTTAGTGCCGGCACGCGGCGCGAGTGACACCGGCAGGGGGAGCGTCTGGGGGAGGACGGGGCCCCAGCGTGCCCGCATGCCCACGACTCGCGGCAGAACCGACCAACCCCGCAGCCACACCGACCTGCCCCACACCCGCCCTGCCACCGCCGACCCGGGCCACAGCCGGGCGCGCCCGAACCGGCACGTCGCCCTGATCGACCAGATGGCGGCCGAGTGGCACTTTGCGGGTCGCACCCCGTCCTCGGTGCGCGCGCTGCGGGCGGTAGCAGCACGCGACCCGGAACTCGGCCGTCTCGTCCTCGGAACCCGATCTGAGCTGGCGCCGTGCCGGACGCCCTTCGACCTCGTGGCCCACATGCGCCAGGCGAAGGGGCGGACCGAGCGCGAGGCGGCGGCGCACCTGGTCCGCGTGCTGCTGCGCGAGGCCGGCGCCGACCCCTTCGTCGCCCGGATGCTGGTCCAGGCTCTGGTCCCCGGCCTGGTAGGCGTGGCGTCAGCCCTGCGCTGGGGCCGGGGTGGCGAGTGGCAAGACGGCGGCGAGTTCTTCGCCGAGCTCGTCTCGACGACCTGGGTCGTGCTCTCGGAATGGTCCGGCCAGGACCGCCCCTACGCGGTCCTCGACCTCCTCTCCGCCATTCGGTGTCGCCTGCGGCGACAACTGTTCCGGGCCAAGGAACTCCAGGCGCGCTCGGCGGGAACACTCGCCGGACTTGACGAGCAACCGGCCCCGCTGGAGAGCGACCTCGACCGTCTGAGTGTGTTGCTGCTCGAGTTGCATCGAGACGGCATGCGAACGGACGACGTGCAGGTCCTCTACGCGCAACATGTCCTTGGCTACTCCATCGCCGAGCTCTCCGTCATGACGGGGCGCGACCGCCGCGCTCTCTACACCCGGCGCGACCGAGGCCGCGAGCGAGTCTCCGCCTGACTCGCGCGGTGCGGCCGGGATCGACCCGTGCATATGGTGTGGCCGTGGTTGGGGGAGGTACGGATGCCGCCGCGACGGCGCGGGCCCAGTTGGCTCGAGGCCGCCCCAACTGGTGGGTCGTCCTGACCGTCTCCCTCGCGCTGATCGCGGTGCTCGTCGCCACCGCCGGGACCTCGCCGCGGGTGCACCGAACGCGCGCGCGGGCTGGTCACAGCGCTGCGAAGGCGCCCGGTCTCCCACCCCCGGCGACCCGGGCGTCGGCGTCGGACAGACGACGACGAGTACCAGCGCTCCGGCCGCTGCACCCCCGGCGTCGCCAGGAGGCGAAGGCACGTCCCTGTTCTCGTCCGCCGCGCCGAGCGTCGGCCCGACGTCGGCGGGAACGGGGATACCGACGACGACCGCGCCGGCCGTGACGACGACCACGACGGCGCCGGTGCAGAACACGACGCAGCAAGCGGCCGCGCGCTCGACGCAGACCGAGGGCTATCTCGATCCGCCGGGTCAGACGTCGCAGGTCTTCGCCTTCACCGGTTCGGGCGCCACCGAGGTCTCGGTGGTCTGGTCCGGGAGCACCTACCTGACGATGGTGGTCGGCTGCCCCAACGCGAGCCAATCCGTCGGTGGCACTTCCGCGATGCAGGCGACGCTGCCCAACGCCGCCGGTAGCTGCCGCGCGACGGTCACCGAGCCGTCCTCGGAGTCGGCGACGCTCACCTTCACGATCACGATCGGACCCCCGGGTGGCTGACCCTCGACGTCGGCATCGCAGGGTCGCGGACGTGCTCGGCGCGGCCGTGACCGCGCTCGTCGTCTTCGTCGCCGTCCCGTCCGTGCTGGCGGTCGTCGTTGGCAACCCCCTCGGTGGCGGGCTGGGGCACGCGTGGCCGCCGGCGAGCCGCGACGCGTTGTGCGCCGCGCTGCTGGCGGCATGGATCGCCTGGGCTGCCTGCTGCGCACAGCTGATCCGCGCGGTCACTGCGCACGTACGCCGCGGCGAAACAGGTGTGCCGCTCGGAGCGTCGGTGCTCGACCGCCTCGCAGCGCGCATCGCCATGGGCATCCTCGCCGCCGGCTCCGTCGGCGTCGCAGCACCGGCGGTGGCGGTGACCGCGGCGGGGGCCAGCGCGCCGGCGGTCACGGCCGTCGCCGGACAGTTTCGGTCGATGGACTCGGTGCACACGGTGCGGCGCGGCGATTCGCTCTGGCGCATTGCGCGCGAGCGACTCGACGACGACGGCGACTGGACGGCGATCGCCGCCCTGAACCTCGACGCCGACATGGGCGACGGCGCACGCCTCGTCGACCCGGACCACCTGCGTGCGGGCTGGCGGCTTCGCCTTCCCGACACGGCACGCGAGGCCTCGCGTGTGGGCGCACCGGTGGTGCGCGGCGACGCCGGTCGTCCCGACGCCCGACTGCCCGAATTGGTGGCGCTCGGTGCCGGCTCCCTCGCGTGTGCGGCGCTCGCCCGGCGGGCGCGCCGACGGCGCGACGAGGGTCGCCGCCTGGCCGAGCCGAATCGTCACGCCTTCGAGGCGTCCGCTCTCGGGCTCTCCGCCGGGGCCGTCGACGCGGCCGCACTGTTGGGCCGCTTCGAGGGTGTCGCTGCCCTGCGCGCCTTCGAGACGGCGAACGTCCTGCTGGGCGCACGTGTCGGCCGGAACGGCGCGGCGTGCCCGGCCGTGCGCACCATCTGCGTTGGGCCCGATGGCGTGACCTTCTGGCTTCGCTCGCCCGCCGCCGGCGCACCGCCGCCGGGGTTCGAGCGGCTGCGGAACGGCGAGGCGTGGCAGGTCCGCCACCGCGAGTTGGGCGAAGTCGCGCCGGGTCACCCCTACGTGCCGGTGGCGCTGCCCGTCGGAGACGACGAGGACGGCACCTGGCTGCTCGCGCTCGAGCCAGGCGACGTCGTCCCGCTGCTCGGGGTGTCTGCCGCCGCGCTCTGGCGATCGGCGCGCGCGGCCCAGGAATCGTGGACGTGGGCGGATTCGGTGGTCGTGGCCGACGCGGCGGACGATCCGAACCTCGCCGTTCCGACGGCGACCGAGCCCGCGAGCGCCCGACGCGTCCTCTATTTCGGCTGCCCGGCGTCGCTGACGCCGGCTTTGGCCGGGCGGGCGTGCGTCGTGACCACCGAGGTCGCGGTGGGCAGCGACCTCAGTGTCCTGGTGGACGAGCGCGCCGCCACCATCCATCCGCTCGGCCGGGTCGTGCGCCCCCATCTCATGTCCGAGGACATGGCTCGCCACGTCGACGAGGTGGTGGGCGCCACCCCGGCGGAGACGGTCGCGGCATCGCCCGGCGCGCGGGCCCGGCCGGCAGCCGCCACGCCGCCACGTCCGGAGCCCGCGCATCCGAGTGACCCGCTGAGGATCGTGCCCGGCCTCGTCGACGTCCGACTGCTCACTCTGACGCCGCGCCTCGATGGGCTCTGCGAGGAACTGCCGCCGAACCGGATCCGCCGGGCCGTGGAGCTCGTCGCCTACCTGGCCCTGCACCATCCGGACGTCATCACGGGCGACCGGTTGCGTACGAGGGTGCTGGGCTCTGCCGACGCCGACGCAGCGGCGAAGACGCTCTTCAACACCGCCCACGCGGCGCGGCGCGCCATGGGCGCGGACGAGCACGGGGACCCGCTCTTCCCCGCCGGGTCGCGCACGGGGCTCTACCAGCTGTCGCCTGCGGTGACCGTCGACGTGCAGCGCGCCATTGAGCTGGCGGGCCTGGCCAAGGCCTGCGAGGAGGACGACCGCGCCATTGCGTCGTACCGTGGCGCGCTGGAGCTCGTCGAGGGCGAGCCACTGGCCAACGCCTTGGCGGGGTACAGCTGGTGGGAGGCCGAAGGGCACGCCGGACGGATCGCGGCGGTGCTCGTGGACGCCGCCTGCTCGCTCGCCGCGCTCTCGGCCGACCGAGGGTTGTTCGAGCTGGCACGCTGGGGCCTCGGACGGGCGCGCCTCGTCGCCCCCTACTCCGAGGCGCTCTCTCGCGCCGCCATGGAGCTCGCCGCGGCGCAAGGGGATGCGGACTGCTTGCGCACCGAGTGGCGCCAGTGCCAGCGCATGGTCGACGCGCTCGACCCCGGGGCTTGGCCGTCACGGCGCACGGAGACCCTCTACGGCGAGCTGAGCCGGCGCATGCTGGTACCCGCCGGCGGACCGGACGACGGACCCGCGGGCGCCCCACCGTCGGTGGTGAGTGACCGCAGGCCGGCCGCCTCGCCGTAGCCACGGGCGACGTCCTCGAGTTGGGCCACCCGGCTGCCCTTGACCAGGGCCGCGGCCCCGGCACCGAGACCACGCAGCAGCGCCACTGCTGCCGCGACGTCGTCGACCCGGGCTCGGCCGTAGAGGCCGGTCTGGTACCCGACCACCTCGATGCCCAGCTCTTCGGCCAAGAGCCGCATGCGGCGGTGCTCGTCCTCGGTCTGCTCGCCGAGCTCGGCCATCAGTCCCAACAACGCGAGTTTGCGGGCTGCCGGCAGCGCGGCGAGGGAACGCAAGGCCGCCTCGGTCGAGGCCGGGTTGGCGTTGTAGCAGTCGACGACGAGCACCGGCCCGCCCTCGCTGCGGTGGACCTCCATGCGCAACGGCAAGCCGGTGACCTCCGCCAGCGCGTGCTGCACGGCCTCGAAGGCCACCCCGCACCACAGCGCGGTTGCCGCCGCGGCCAGCGCGTTGGGAACCTGTTGCACGCCGCGTAGGGCGAGACGCACCTCCCCGTCTCCCCACGGGGAGCGCAGGAGGAAGCGCGGCCGCAGCTCTGCGTCGAGGGCGACGACCTCGGCCCGCACCTCGGCGTCGGCGTCCACCGCGTAGCCGAGCACCGGGCACGGGCTGATCCCGGCCATGCGCGCCACGCGGGCGTCGTCGAAATTCAGCACGGCGACCCCGGTCTCGGGCAGCGCGGCCACGAGCTCGCTCTTCGCCCGCGCCACGCCCTCGAGGTCGCCGAAGAACTCCACGTGGGCCATGGCCACGCTGGTCACGATCCCGACCTCTGGCCGCGCCACCGCGGCGAGACGCCGGATGTGCCCGACGCCGCGGGCGCCCATCTCGAGAACGATCCAGCGCGCGTCGTCAGGGACGTTGAGCAGGGTGAGCGGGAGGCCGAGCTCGTTGTTGAAGGACCGCTCGCTTGCACCGACCCGGAAGGTCGTGGCCAGGCAGTGCCGGGCCAGATCCTTGGTGGTGGTCTTCCCCACGGAGCCGGTGATGCCGACGACAGCGCCGCCGAGGCGAGCCCGCGCCACCTCGCCGAGTCGCAGCAGCGCGCGAGCGGTGTCGCTGACCACGACGGCGGTCGCGCCCACCGGCGGCTGGGTCGTCAGGTAGGCCGGCGCGCCCGCCTCGAGCGCGTCCGGGATGAACTGGTGGCCGTCACGCGCGGCGACGATGGGAACATAGAGCTGGCCGGGCTGGAGGGTCCGCGAATCGATGCTCGCGCCGTCGACGACGACATCCGTACCGACGAGCTCGGCGCCGAGCTCGGATGCGACGTCAGAAGTGGAGAACCGCACGCACCTTCCTCGACGGCTGATCGGGGCGATTGTATAGCCTCGGTCGATGCCTGAACCTGGAGTGCTGGCGGTGGTCTACGGGGGGCCGTCGGCCGAGCACGAGGTGTCGTGCATCTCGGCGCGTCGCATCGTCCAAACGGCGCTCGACGGGGGATGGACGATCGCCGCCACCGGGTTGACCCACGACACGCGGTGGATGGACGCCACCGCAGCGCTCGTCGATGTCGCCAGCGGTGATGCCTTGGCGTCACCCGACGAGCTGATCGAGAAGTTCCCCGAATCCGAGCGCGCGCAGCTGGGCGACCTGTTGCCGCCCGGTGCCGTCGTCTTCCCGGTGCTGCACGGCCCCTTCGGCGAGGACGGCGTGATCCAGGGACACCTCGAAGCGCTCGGCGTCCCCTACGTCGGCGCCGGAGTCCTCTCGTCTGCCGTGTGCATGGACAAGGGCATCGCCAAGTCGGTCCTGCACGACCACGGACTCCCGGTGGCGGCCTGGCGGGTGCACAGCCGCCGGAGCTGGACCGCCGACGCGGCGGAGGAAGTCATGAGCGCCCTCGGCCTCCCGCTCTTCGTCAAGCCGGCCAATCTCGGTTCGTCGATCGGCGTCGCCAAGGTGACCGATGCCGCTGCGCTGGGCGACGCCGCTGTGCACTCGTTCGAGTTCGACGACCACGTGATCTTCGAGGAGTTCATCCGCGGCCGCGAGCTCGAGCTCGCACTCATGGGCAACGAGGACGTGCGCGTGACCCGGGCCGGCGAGATCCTCGCGAGCCGCGAGTTCTACGACTATGACGACAAATATGTCCTCGGGACGGCCGAGACGATCGCGCCCACCGACCTGACCGACGCGCAGCTGGCCCACGCGCAGCGGGTGGCCACCGCCGCCTACCGCGCCCTGCGCGTGGAAGGGCTCGCACGGGTGGACCTCTTCCTCCAGCCGGACGACGAGGTCGTGATCAACGAGGTGAACACCATGCCGGGGTTCACGCCCATCTCCATGTTCCCCATGCTCTGGGAGGCCGAGGGCGTGTCCTTTGCCCAGATCGTCGACGAACTGGTGTCCCTGGCACAGGCGCGCCATGCCCGCCGGCGCGGATTGCGGAAGCACAGGATCCTGTGAGCACCGGGCCGGGCGCCCCGATCGGCTCGCACACCCCCTCGGTACCGTTGGGCCCGTGGTGATGACGTTCGAAGGCCTCGAGGACGACACCTGGGAGGGCCTTCCCGGCGCGTCCCGCTTGACGCCGGCCCAGCGGGAGGCCATCGAGGCCGACGATCCGCTGCTGTGCGTCGTAGCCGGCGCGGGTGCCGGCAAGACCAGGGTGCTCACGCTACGAGTCGCCCGGCGGGTGCGCGCCGGCACGATCGAGGGCGACCGCACGCTCGTGACGACGTTCAGCCGCAAGGCCGCCGAGGAGCTTCGGACCCGCCTGTGGTCGCTCGGGGTTTCCGGCGTTCGGGCCGGCACCTTCCACCGCACGGCGCTCGGTCTCCTGCGGGAACAGCGTGAGCAGCGCAACCGACCGCTCCCCCAACTCCTGCCCGACCGGCGCCGCCTCCTGGCCAAGATCACGACGGGCGATCCCCGCCGCACCCGCGCCCTCGACGGCGAGATCGGGTGGTCCAAGGCGCGCCTCATCGCGCCGTCCGACTACGAGGCCGAGGCGCGCCGGCATCGTCGGCGCAGCGGCATCGGCGCGGATCAGGTCGCCGACGTCTACGCCCGCTACGAGGCCGAGCGCACGCGCCGGCGCCTGCTCGACTTCGACGACCTCATCGTCTCGTGCGCCGACGCGCTGGCCGGCGACAGCGCGTTCGCCAACCAGGTGCGCTGGCGGACCCGACACCTCTTCGTGGACGAGATGCAGGACGTCAATCCGGCCCAGTTCCGGCTGTTGACCGCCCTGCTCGCCGACGACCCGGATCTCTTCGTGGTGGGCGACCCCAATCAGTCCGTCTACGGGTTCAACGGGGCGGACCCCACGCTGCTCGACCGCCTGCCCGACCTCCTGCGCGGCACGCGTGTCATCAGGCTGGACGAGAACCACCGCTGCACGCCGCAGATCGTGGCGGTCGCCACCGCGGTCCTGCGCGACGGCAGGGGTGACTCGGGCGTGGACGTGGTCCCGCCACGCACGTCGCGCGTCGACGGCCCCGTGCCCAAGCTGGTCGCACATACAACGGACGGCGACGAAGCAGCGTGGGCGGCGGCGCAGGCGAAGAGGTCGCGCGCCCCAGGCCGGCGCTGGTCCTCCATCGCAGTCCTGACGCGGACCAACGCGCAGCTGGCGGCGGTCCAGGCGGCCATGGACGCCGCGCGGGTCCCGAGCATGATCGCGGGCGCCGACCTCGGTCCGGCGAGCGATCTGCGCGAACCGGCGAGTCCGCGCGTCGACCGTGACGGCGACGAGCTCGTCGCGCCCGTCGAGCCGGCCGATCGCGACCGGGTGGTCCTGACCACTTTCCACCGGGCCAAGGGTCTGCAGTGGCCCACCGTCCTGGTGCTCGGCCTCGATGCCGGCCTGCTCCCCATCGCGTCGGCGCAGACGCCGGCAGCGGTCGAGGAAGAGCGGCGGCTCCTCTATGTCGCACTGACCCGCGCGGAGGAAGAGCTGTGGTGCAGCTGGTTCGAGCGCGCCGAGGACGGGCCGGCGCCGCGCGGGCCGAGCCCATGGCTCGAACCGATCGCCCAGACGATCGTGCAACTCGAGAAGGAGGCGGCCCCGACGGCGGCGGCCGAGGTCTCGGCCCGGGTCGCCGAGCTGCGCCGTCGCCTGGCCGAGGGCGTCGAAGGGCCCGACGCGTCCCGCTAAGGAGGCCCGGTAAGGTCGCCCCGACCGATCGGAACCGAGGTGGGGGTGACCCGTCGCATGCCCGAGCTCCTGGAGCAGCTGCGCAAATTGGTCGGCGAGCCCAACGTCGTGGCAGGGCCGGCCATCCACACCGACTACACCCACGACGAGGCGCTGACGGCACAGCCGGTGGTCCCGCTGGCGCTGGTGCTGCCCGGCTCGACCGACGAGGTGGCGCAGGTGTTGCGGCTGGCCGGCGAGCGTGGGGTTCCCGTCGTGGCCCGCGGCAGCGGGACGGGGCTCTCCGGTGCGGCGGTGCCGGTGCCCGACGGCATCCTGCTCGCCTTCGACCGCATGCGGCGTATCCGCGAGATCGACACCGAGAACCAGGTCGCCGTCGTGGAGCCCGGCGTCACCCTCGAGCAGCTCAACGCCGAGCTGGCGCCGCTGGGCCTCATCTATCCCGTCTCTCCCGGCGAGCAAAGCGGGTCGCTGGGCGGCAACGTGGCGACCAACGCCGGCGGCATGCGCGCCGTGCGCTACGGGGTGACCCGCCACCACGTGCTGGGACTCGAAGTGGTCCTGGCCGACGGGCGCGTCCTGCGCACCGGCGGCAAGTTCGTCAAGTGTTCGAGCGGGTATGACCTGACGCAGCTGCTCATCGGATCGGAGGGAACACTGGCCGTGACCACCGAGGTGACGGTCAAGCTCCAACCGCGCCTCACCGCGTCGTCGACCGTCCTGGCGCCCTTCTCCACCCTGGCCGAGGTGGCGCGCGCCGTGCCTCACATCGTGAGCAGCGGCATCAACCCGTCCATCCTCGAGTACGTCGACGTGCTCGTCATGGCCGGCATCACCAGGGCCGCCGGGCTCGACCTCGGCATCCCCGACGAAGTCAAGGTGGGGACGATGGCCTACCTCGTCGTGGTCCTCGAGGGCATGGAGCCGGAGCGGGTGGAGGAGGACGTCGAGCGTCTGGGCACGTTGCTCTCCGACCTCGGCGCACGCGATGTCTACGTCCTGCCTGCCACCTCAGGGGCCCAGCTGATCGCGGCCCGGGAGCGGGCGTTCTTCGTGGGCAAGGCAGCCGGGTGCGACGACATCATCGACGCCGTGATCCCACGTGCGGGGATCCCCGACTACCTGGCCGGCGTGGCCGTGCTGGCGAACGAGCACGACGCGCTCGTCACCGGCTGCGGCCACGTCGGTGACGGCAACGTGCACGTCACGGTCTTCCAGCCCGACGAGGACCGCCGCCACGCGCTCATCCACCGCATCTTCGAGACGGCGCTCGCCGCGGGCGGTGCCATCTCGGGCGAGCACGGCATCGGGACCGAAAAGTTGGGCTACTTCCTGGAGATGCAGGACCCGATGTCGCTCGAGCTCATGCGCGCCATCAAGGCCGTCTTCGACCCGCAGGGCATCCTCGGGCCGGAGCGGCTCCTTGGGGTCCCCACGGCAGTGGCCCCGTGAACGGGGCGCGGTCGCTCCTCTCGACGCTGGTCGGCGCCGGCGTCGACGTGTGCTTCGCCAACCCCGGCACCTCCGAGATGCACTTCGTGGCGGCGCTCGACGAGGTCCCCGCGCTGCGCGGGGTGCTCACGCTGTTCGAAGGGGTGGCGACCGGCGCAGCCGACGGGTACGGGCGGGTCGCCGGACGTCCGGCGGCCACCCTGTTGCACCTCGGCCCCGGGCTCGGCAACGGGCTGGCGAACCTGCACAACGCCCGACGGGCGCGCACGCCGATCGTCAACATCGTCGGCGACCATGCCACTTACCACACCCGGTACGACGCACCGCTCGAGTCGGACATCGCGAGCATCGCCGGCGCCGTCTCGGGATGGTACCGATCGACGGCGCGGGCCGACGACGTCGCCGCCGACGCGGCCGACGCGGTGGCGGCCGCCCTGGGCCCGCCGGGGTGCGTCGCCACGCTCGTGCTGCCGGCGGACGCGTCGTGGTCGGAGTCCACGCAGGGGCCCTGCGCGCCGCGACCGGTGGGGCGCCCGGCCACCGTGCCAGCGGACACGGTGGAAGAGACCGCCAAGGCGCTGCGCTCCTCGGAGCGCAGCGCGCTGCTCCTCGGCGGGACGGCGCTGCGGGCCGAGGGTCTGCGTGCGGCGAGCCGGGTGGCCACGGCGTCGGGCGCCACGCTGCTGGGCGAGACCTTCCCCGCCAACCTCGAACGCGGGGCAGGCATCCCGGCCGTCGACCGCCTGGGCTACTTCGCCGAGATGGCCCAGGCCCAGCTCGAGGGCGTGTCCCACCTCGTCCTGGTCGACGCCAAGTCGCCGGTGTCCTTCTTCGCCTATCCCGGCAAGCCGAGCGACCTCGTGCCCCCCGACTGCACGGTGCACACCCTGGCGCGGCCGGGCGAAGACGCGGCGGCAGCGCTCGACGCGCTGGCCGAGGCCGTGGGGGCGCCGGCGCACGCGGGCGCGCCGGCGCCGGCATCGCGCCCCGAGCGCCCGTCTGGCGTGCTGACGACCGAGTCGCTCGCGGCGGCGATCGGCGCCACCTTGCCCGAGGCGGCGGTCGTCGTCGACGAGGGCAACACGGCCGGCCCCTTCGTCTCGGGCGCCACGGCGGGCGCGCCGCGCCACGACTGGCTGACGCTCACCGGCGGTGCCATCGGACTCGGGCTCCCCATGGCGACCGGCGCGGCGGTGGCGGCGGGCGACCGCCCGGTGCTGTGCCTGCAGGCGGACGGCAGCGCGATGTACACGCTGCAGGCGCTGTGGACCCAGGCGCGCGAGGGGTTGCACGTGACCACGGTGCTGCTGTCCAACCGCAGCTATGCGATCTTGAACATCGAGCTGCACCGCGTCGGTGCCGACGCCGGCGGGCCTCAGGCACGCCGGCTGCTCGACCTCTCCGACCCGGACCTCGACTTCTGCGCGCTGGCCCGCGGCATGGGGGTGCCCGCCCGTCGCGCCGAGTCGGCCGAAGACCTCGCCGCCGCGCTGGCGGCATCCTTCGCCGAGCCGGGGCCCGCCCTCGTCGAGGTCGTCCTGTAGGGGCGCCGGCAAACCCACCGGCTCCCCGCACCGTCCCTAGTGGAGCGTCAGCACGTGGTACACGACGTATGCCGGCCAGAGCAGCGACTTGATGAAGGCCAGCACCACGAGCCAGAAGGTGCCCGAGTGGAAGTGGATGTAGTACACGAGGGCGCCTAGGAAGCCGAGGAACCACAGGCCGCCTGCTCCACCCTGCGAGACCGATCGCTTGGCCGCGGCACCGCTGTTTGCATTGCTCATGACGTCGCTCCTCTCTCTCGAGTGCACGGTCGCACCGAGCCGATCATGACGCGGCCCCTGCGCTCGGAGCCAAAGGTCCGACGAGGAGCGGCCGGAGCCGATGGAGGGGCCCTCCTCAGGCGGCGGCGAAGTCCACGACGACAGGAGCGTGGTCCGACGGCTTCTTGCCCTTGCGCGCGTCGCGGTCGCGGAACGCACCCGTCGCCCGTTGCACCAGGTCGTCGCTGACGAGCACGAGGTCGATGCGCATGCCGCGGCCCTGGTGGAAGTCGCCCGCCCGATAGTCCCACCAGGTGAAGGTGCCGGGCTCGTTGAAGCGACGGAACACGTCGTCGAGACCCCAGGCCTCGACCTCGCGTAGCCGGGCGCGCTCGTGCTCGCTCACGTGGGTGGCCCCGACGAACGCGGCGGGGTCCCAGACGTCGCCGTCGTCGGGCGCCACGTTGAAGTCCCCGCACACGGCCACCGACGAGCCCAGGGGACACGATGCATCGAGAGTGGCCCGCAGTCGGGCCAGCCAGGCGAGCTTCACGGCGTAGAACTCGTTGTCCAAGGCACGGCCGTTGGGGACGTACACCGAAAAGACGCGCGTGCCGCCGCAGGCCGCCGAAATGATGCGACGGCCGTGCTCGTCGTCGGACGTGCCGAAGCCACGCGTGACGTCGGCGATGCCCACCTTGCTCAGGATGGCCACGCCGTTCCAGCGGCCGTCGCCGTCGTGGGCCGACTCGTACCCGAGCTCGGCGAACTCCTGCTCGGGGAACTTGTCGTCGGCCAGCTTCGTCTCTTGCATGCAGAGGATGTCGGGCTTCTGGAGCTCGAGCCATTCGGTGACCCGTGGCATGCGTGCGCCCAGCGAGTTGACGTTCCACGTGGCCAAGCGCATCAGGTCCCTCCCTCGACGATGACGAAGAGCAAGTCGGCCTCACAGGCCGTCTGCCCGCCAACGGACGCGGTGCCGTGCCCCTTCCCCGCCCGCGACGACAGGCGGTCCATGACGACCTCGAGCTCGAGGCGCTCCCCCGGCACGACCTGACGCCGGAAGCGCGCCCGCTCGATCCCCCCGAAGAGCGGGAGCTTGCCCGCGTAGCGGTCGTCGAGGAGCACGGCGATGCCGCCGAGCTGCGCGAGCGACTCGACCATCAGGACGCCCGGCAGCGTCGGGCGGCCTGGGAAGTGCCCGCCGAAAAACGCTTCGTCGCCGGTCAGGTCCCAGTGGCCGCGGGCGGACACACCGGGCTCCACCGCCGTCACCTCGGTCACGAAGAGGAAGGGCGGCCGGTGCGGCAGCACCTCAGCGGGCACGGGCAGCGCGCTCATCGGGGGGTTCCGCTCACCGCTGCGACGCCGCCTTCTTCGACGCCTTCTTCGACGCCTTCCTGGGCGCCTTCTTGGCCTTGGCCGCCTTGCCGGCGACGCCCTTCTTGGCCGGAACGGCCTTCTTCTTGGCCGGGGCCTTCCTGGCGGGCGCCTTCTTGGCCGAGGCCTTCTTGGCCGAGACCTTCTTGGCCGGCGCCGCTGCCTTCTTCTTCGTCGGCGCCGCGGACGCCACGCCTTTGCCCCCGCCGGCGCCGGCCTTGGCCGCCGGTGCCTTCTTGGCCGGCGCGACGGACTTGGCCGGCTTGGTGCGCCTGGCCGCCGGCGGCAGGGCGAGCTCGGCGACGCGTCGGGGCGGGTCCAGACCCGCCAGGACGAAGGGCCGGGTCTCGCCCTTCTTCAGTACCTCTCTGGCCTTGGTCGGCGGCGGCGTACCCATCGCCGTGAGCGGGATGTAACAGTGCAGCGCACCGCCGCCCGGCATGGTCACGTCGACCATGGCGCCGTGGGAGGTGAACGACACCACCTCGCCCTCGATCGTGCTCCCGACGGTGAACGCGGCGACGAAGTTGATGAAGGCCAAGGGCTCGTTCACCGCGGGCGGCGGGGCCACGCGCCGCTTCTTCTTCGACTGGCGCGACGTGGTCGCAGGTGGCTCCTTGGCTCGCGTCTCCCCCTTCGCCTTGACGCTCTTCTGCGCAACTGCCTTCTTCGTCGCTGCCTGCTTCTTGGCCCCCGCCCGGGCCTTCCCCGGTTCGGGCGGATGCAGCGCCTCCTCGACGGCCTCGTCCAGCGCGCTCGAGAAGACCGGGTCGACCTTGGCCCTCCCCGGCGGCGGGGTGGTGGGGGTGATGGGCCACGAGGTGTCGACCCGGGAAGGAGCCTTCTTGGCCGCCCTCTTGGACGCCTTGGCCGCCTTCTTCGCTGCTTTTTTGGCGGCCTTGGCCAATTCGGCGGCCTTGGCCGGTGCAGATTCGGGGTCGCGCTTCAATCTGGCCTCGGCGGTCGCCGCCCGGCTCCTCGGTCCCCGGATGGGCAGGCGCGGGGTGAAGATCCAGCCGACTCCGGGGACCGGCTTGCCTCCGATCAGCCGTCCGTCGTCGAAGAGCCACGGGTGCTCAGCGTGGAACTCCTGGAACGAGTCGTTCGACAGGACGGTGGCGCCGGTGCGCTCGGCGATGCGCAGCACGAACGCGTCGCCGCGGCCGATGGCACCCGCGGGTGGCGACACGATCTCGCCGTTCAGCATTGCGTGGCGCACCTCGTCTCGTTCGGCTTCCGAGACGCGGTGTTCGAAGGTGGCATCGACCACGACGATGATGCTCGCGCCCGGGTCTTCGGCCGCGTAGGCCCGCACCGCCTCGTCCAGTTGGCGGAGGCTGGGCGAACTGCGTCCTTCGGTGGCCAGGTTGGACCCGTCCACCACGACGTGGTGCGGCTCAGCCAACGGCACGCCGCAGAAGGTCCGCCTGCTCGAGCTGGTGCAGGGCGATGCTCCCGACCGCCGGGCTGGCCGACTCCGCCCGGCTCACGTGGCGGAGCCGGAGGCGGTCGGGCAAACAAGCATGCAGGCGTGCATGGACGAAGGACCAGGCGCCCATGTTCTCCGGCTCCTCCTGCAGCCACACCACCTCCTCCGCCTCTCCGTAGCGCTCGAAGATCTGCGTCAGGCGCTCGACCGGCCAGGGATAGAGCTGCTCCACGAACACCAGCGCGACCTCGGCGGCCTCGTCCGGCTCGAGCTCGGTCCGTCGCTGTTCCGCCTCGTGGCCGATCTTCCCCGAGCAGAGGACGATGCGACGGACGGCCGCTGCGTCGGCCACCGACGCGTCGTCGAGCAGGGTTTGGAACGAGCCGGACTCGAGGTCGGCGAACGTCGAGCGCGACGCGTGGGCCCGCAGCATTGACTTCGGGGTGACGACGACCAGCGGGCGTTTCGGCTCCATGAGGGCCTGCGAGCGCAACAGGTGGAAGTACTGCGCGGAGGTCGACGGCACGGTGACCCGCATGTTGCTCCGCGCTGAGAGCAAGAGGAAGCGTTCGAAGCGCGACGACGAGTGTTCGGGCCCCTGCCCCTCGTAGCCGTGGGGCAGCAACAACACCAATCCCGACTGCTGGGCCCACTTGTTCTCGGCGGCCACCAAGAAGTTGTCGATGATGATCTGCGACCCGTTGGCGAAGTCGCCGAACTGTGCCTCCCAGGCGACGAGGGCCTCGGGAGCCTCGACGGAGTAGCCGTACTCGAAGCCGACGGCGGCGTACTCCGAGAGCAGGGAGTCGCGCACCGTGAAATTCCCCATCTCACGGTCGGGCTCCAGCGAGGCGGCACCGCTGCGGCGCAGGCCGTCGCGGATGTGCGCGAGGGGGACATATACCTCACCGTTGGCGTAGTCGACCAGGACGGCATGGCGGTGGCTGAAGGTGCCGCGGCGTGTGTCCTGGCCGGTCAGCCGAACGCTCACGCCCTCGTACATGAGCGAGCCGATCGCCAGCGCCTCGGCCAGTGCCCAGTCGACCTGGCCGCCGGCCACCATCTCGTCGCGCTGGGCGAACTGGCGGACGAGCTTGGGGTGCACCGTGAAGCCATCGGGGACCGAACGCACGACGGAGGTGAGCGCGTGCAGCACCTCGGGGGCGACCCCAGTCTCGGGGGCCGAGCTCTGGGCGGGGACGTGGTCGAGATCGGGCAGATGCTGCGGGGCCAAGGACGGCTCGCCACGCACCTCGTCGAGGACAGCCTGCAGCTTGGCGTTGAAGTCGTCGAGCGCCGACTCCGCCTCCTCCAGCGTGATGTCGCCCCGGCGCACCAGGGTCTCCGTGTAGAGCTTGCGCACTGAGCGCTTGGCCTCGATCCGCTGGTACATGAGCGGCTGCGTGTAGCTGGGGTCGTCGCCCTCGTTGTGGCCGTGCTTGCGGTAGCACACCAGGTCGATCACGACGTCCTTGTGGAAGGTCTGGCGGAACGAGAAGGCCAGGCGCGCCGCGCGCACGCACGCCTCGGGGTCGTCACCATTGACGTGGAAGATGGGCGCCTGCACCATTTTGGCCACGTCGGTCGGGTACACCGAGGTGCGGGCGGACGCGGGTGCCGTCGTGAACCCGAGCTGGTTGTTGATGACGAGGTGCACCGTCCCCCCGGTGCGATAGCCCGACAGGCCCGAGAGGTTGAGCGTCTCGGCCACCACCCCCTGACCGGCGAAGGCGGCGTCACCGTGGATCAGCACGGACATGCACGGGAATCCGTCCTCGCCTTCGGCCGCCGCTGCAGGCGTCCCGTCGGTCGGCGGCGAAATCCGGTCCTGCTTGGCCCGTGTCATGCCCTCGACGACGGGGTCGACGGCCTCGAGGTGCGAGGGGTTCGACGCCAGCGTGACCGGCAACTCCTCGCCGGCGCTGCCGTGGAAGACGCCGCGCGCGCCCTTGTGGTACTTCACGTCGCCCGATCCCTGCACGGACTCGGGGTCGAGGTTGCCCTCGAACTCCTCGAAGATCTCCTTGTAGGACTTCCCGACGATGTTGGCCAGCACGTTGAGCCGTCCGCGGTGCGCCATGCCCATTACGACTTCGGCCACCCCGGCCCCGGCGGCCGAGTCGAGTAGCGCATCGAGCAACACGATGGTCGACTCGGCGCCCTCGAGCCCGAACCGCTTCTGGCCCACGTAGCGCGTGTGGAGGAAGCGCTCGAAGACCTCGGCCGCGTTGAGCCGGTCGAGGATGTGCCGCTGCTCCTCCACCTTGAGGGTGGAGGGCTGACCCTCGACGTGCTGCTGGATCCAGCGCTTCTGCTCGGGGTCCTGGATGTGCATGTACTCGATGCCGAGCGTGCGGCAGTAGGCGTCGCGGAGCACGTGCAGGATCTCGTCGAGGGTGGCGACGTCGCGGCCCGCCAGCCCGTCGGCCACGAATTGGCGGGGCAGGTCCCAGATGGTCAGGCCGTACGTGAGCGGATCCAGCTCGGGGTGGATGTGCGGTGGCTCGGCGTCGAGGGGGTCGAGGTGCGCGATCAGGTGGCCGCGCACCCGGTACATGTTGATCAGCGTCTGCACGTGCACCTGCTTGAGCAGGCGCTGATGGTCCCCTTCGCTGCCATCTCCTGCGTTGCGGTCCCGCTCCCAGCGCACCGGCTCGTAGGGGACGCCCATCGACTCGAAGATCTCGTCGTAGAAGCCGTCCTCGCCGGTCAACAGTGCGGCGACCCGCCCCAGGAAGATCCCGGACTCCGCACCCTGGATGATGCGGTGGTCGTACGTCGACGTCAGCGTGACCACCTTGCCGAGCCCGAGCTGCGCCAGGACCCGTGCGTCCGCCGCCTCGAAGCCAGGCGGATAACCGAGGGCGCCGACGCCGATGATGGCGCCCTGACCGGGCATCAGTCGGGGCACCGACTGCCCGGTGCCCAGGGTCCCCGGATTGGTGAGCGAGACCGTCGTGCCCACGAAATCGTCCGGGGCGATCTTGTTGGTCTGGATCTTGCGGATGAGATCCTCGTAGGCCAGGACGAAGGAGCGGAAGTCCAAGGTGTCGGCGTCCTTGATGCACGGGACGAGGAGGGTGCGGCTCCCGTCGCTCTTCTCCTGGTCGACGGCGAGACCGAGTCCCACGTGTTTGTGGTGGACGACGCCGGGCTTGCCGGACCCGTCGGCGTCCTCGACGAAGGCGGAGTTCAGCGCGGGCACGTCGCTGAGCGCCCTGACCACGGCGTAGCCGATGATGTGGGTGAAGCTGACCTTGGCGCCGGTCGTGCGCGCCAGCTGGTTGTTCAAGATGAGGCGGTTGACCTCGAGCAGCCGCGCGGGCAGGGTACGCACGCTCGTCGCCGTCGGCACACCGAGGCTGGCCTCCATGTTGGCCGCGATCCGTGACGCCGCCCCGCGCAGCACGACGGCCTGTTCCTCCGGGATCTCGGTGACCGGCGTCGTCGCCGGCGCCGGTGCTGGTGCCGGCGTCGGTACCGACGGGGCCGTGGCCTGCGGGGCCATGGCGGTGGGACCGGCGGGAGCCGGCGGAGCCGGTTGGACCGCCGTAGGCACCTGTGCCTGCGGCGCGGGGACGGGGGCCGGGCGGTAGTCCGCAAAGAACTCGCGCCAGCTGTCACTGACAGACGTCGGATCGGCCAGGAACCGTTCGTACATGTCGTCGACGAGCCAGGCATTGGGGCCGAAAGAGCCACCTGCGCCGCCGAAGGAGGTCATGGGTCAACCCTACCGGCGGCGGTCGGGCGCAGGGGTCCCGGCGGGTAGCGTCTGCCCTGCCCATGCCCTATCCGGCCGCCCTTCACATCGTCCCGCGGGGCGCCGCTCGGGGCTCCTCGACGGTCGTCTTCGTCCACGGTTCCCTCGACCGGGGCGAGAGCTTCCGGCGGGTCATGCGGCGGCTGCCCGAGCTGACGACACTCGCCTACGACCGGCGGGGTTACCAGCGCTCGCGCGCCGGCGGCATCGTCGATCTCGGCGGCCACGCCGACGATCTCTTGCGCGTCGCCGACGCGGCGCGGGAGGGCTCCGAGGCGCCGGTGGTCGCCGTCGGCCACAGCCTCGGCGGCGACGTCGTGGTCGCTGCCGCGCTGGCCTCCCCTCACACCTTCGGTGCTGTCGGCGTGTACGAGCCGCCCATGCCCTGGCTCGGCTTCCGGCGCGCGCAGACCGGGACCGCTGGCGCCTGGCCACCGGTGTCGCCGGACTCGGGCGAGGAGGCCGAACGGTTCTTCTCGCGCATGGTGGGACCCGCCGCGTGGTCGCGCTTGACCGACGAGGGCCGGGCGCAGCGGCGTGCGGACGGCCCGGCACTGGTGGCGGACCTGCGCAGCCTCCACGGAGAAGGGCCGCCGTTCGACGTCACGCAACTCGAGGTCCCACTGGTCGTCGGCATGGGCGGCCCGACGACGCGACCCCACCATCGCCGCACCGTCGAGTGGCTCGGTGCCCACGTGTCCGGCGCGGTCGTCTACGAGATCGAGGGTGCCCAACACGGAGCCCACCTGTCGCACCCCGACCACTTCGCCACACTGACGCGCCTCGTCGTCGACCGGGTGCCGACGGCGGCGCGCTGACCACTCGCTCCCGGGCGCCCTACGCCGGCGCGTGGCTTTTCAGGCGCCGCGACAACATCTCGTCGTATTCGACGCCCTTGCCCTCGCCCTTCATCCCGGTGATGAGCGGCGAGTTGGACAGGAACACCGCGCCCATGAACATGACGAGGAGCGAGAGCGCCTCCAAGGGCCCGTACCAGCCCGACGTCCGCAGGCTGTCGCCGTAGAGCACGATGCCCAGGCAGATGCTGACCAGCGGGTCGACCAGCACCAGCGTGGACTGCGACGCGGCGAGCGGCCCGGCGTGGAACGCGTTCTGGGTCAGGAAGAGGCCCAGCAAGCCGAAGACGACGACGCCGTAGGTCTGCCAGTGATACAGCATGGTCACCCAGTCGGTGGCGGCGTAATTGCTCACCGTCTTGATCAGGGCAGCCGTGAACGCGTAGGCGATGGCCGCGGCGCTCCCGAACATGGCCGCCTTCCACCAGCGCGGGCCCCAACGCGTGGCCACAACCGTGACCGCGATGATGAAGCAGGTGCTGCCGCCCACCACGATCCAGCCCAGGTTGGTGGGGATCTCGTCCCCGCCGCCCGGAGCGGCGAAGTAGAGGAAGCCGCCGAGCCCGAAGGCAATGGCGGATGCACCGGCCCACTCGCGCATTGAGATGGAGAACCGGAAGTAGGTGCCGAGGATGGCCACCAGGAACAGCAGCTCCATGGTGAGGATGGGTTGCACGATCGAGAGACGACCGATGTGCAGTGCGAAGGACTGAAACAAGAAGGACAACACCATGAAGCCGAAGCCGAGCAGCCAGACGCCTCGACGGATGGCGTGGGCCATCAGGCTGAGGCGCATGGTGGTCTCCTCGGGGGCGTCCTCCACCCCCATGCGCTGAAACACGCTGGTCAGCGCATTACACAGAGCCGCGGCAACCGCAAGGACATAAACCATCGCCTCAGCGCGAATTGTACCGAGCAGGTGTCACCAGATACGCAGTTGACTCTCAGCTGGCACCCAGGGTGTGGACCCGTGCGCGGACAGGCCCCTTCCACGCAGGATTCCTGTGTGTGCCGCAGGCCCACACCGAATCGCATCTTCGCTCGCCGCGTTCCCGCAGAAATTCCAAGAGGGTGACCGCATTCTTTGTGGCAATTCGGTTACGTTTACGACATCTTCCGCCCTTATGGGGGCGGGGGCAGGGGAATTCGGCTACCACCGGGGTGGCCGAAGAGTAAGGGAGTGCTATGGGACTGAAGGGGCTTTTGAAGCGGTCGGCGTTCACCGCTCTGGCCGCGGGGGCATTGAGCCTGTCGTTCGTGGCTGTGACGCCGGCCGTCAGTGGGGCGAAGAGCTCGAGCTCGGGGGGTACGGCGACGATGGCGCTGGACGAGACCCTGGCCGGGTTCAACATCAACACCTCGGCCGCCTCCGAGTACGTCCTGCAGGAGATCATGAACGTGGTCTGGCCGCAGGCCTTCATCATCAACGCCAAGCTCCAGCCGGTCATGAACAACCAGCTCCTCGAGAGTGCGTCGGTGACGAGCCAGAGCCCGCAGACCGTGGTCTACAAGTTGAATCCCAAGGCCGTCTGGTCGGACGGGACGCCCATCACGGCCGACGACTTCATCTACAACTGGCAGGCGCAGAGCGGCAACACGGCGTACACGGACGTCGGCGGCAAGCCGTACGACACGGCGTCGGCCACCGGGTACAACCAGATCGAGTCGGTCGTGGGCTCCAACCCCTCGGGTGGCGCGGCATGCGACCCGGGCAGCGCTGCTGACCGCAACGCCGGCCTGTGCCCGAACGGCCGCACGATCACGGTGACGTTCAAGCCCGCCTTCACCGACTGGCGCTCCTTGTTCACCAACATCGTCCCGGCCCACATCTCCCGGACGGTCGGCTGGAACACCGGCTTCACCGGCCCGACGCAGACCATCTCCGGCAGCTGGTTCAAGATCCAGAGCTACAACGAGAACCAGTCCCTGGTCCTGGTGCGCAACCCCACCTACTGGGCCACCCCTTCCAAGCTGGACAAGCTCGTCTTCCAGTTCTTCTCGTCGGACACCCAGCTGGTGCCGGCACTGCAGAACGGGGAGATCCAGATGATGAACCCGGCGACGGTGGACCTGAACATCGTGCAGACCGCGAGCCAGGTGCCGGGCGCCACCAAGGTGGTGCTCCCGGGTCTGGAGTTCGAGCACTTCGACTTCAACCAGGCCGACCCGTACCTGGCCAAGCTCCAGGTGCGTGAGGCGATCGCCCACGGTGTCAACCGCCAGGCGCTGATCCAGCGCACGGTCGGTGAGATCTCCAGCAAGATCAAGCCGCTGGGCAGCCGCATGCTCGTGCCGCAGCAGCAGGGCTACCAGGGCACCAACTACGCCTACAACCCGGCGACGTCGAAGATGCTGTTCCAAGAGCTCGGGTTCAAGAAGGGCTCGGACGGCTACTGGCAACCCAACTACGGGCCGGAGAGCGGTCAGGACCTGACCTTCCAGATCCAGTCGACGACTGGGAACACCATCCGCGCCGAGACGGAGCAGCTGTTCCAGGCGCAGATGAAGGCGATCGGCGTCAAGATCACCATTCAGAACTACGACGCCAGCACCTTCTTCGGGACCAACCTGGTCAACGGCACCTACCAGATCGGCGAGTTCGCCTGGGTGCCGACGCCGTTCGTCTCGGGTAACCAGTCGATCTACTGCTCGTACACCAACGCTGCGAACTGCGGGCAGAACTGGACCCACTCCGCCAACACCCAGGTGGACAACTACATGAAGAACGGCGCCTCCGCCTCGAGCACCTCGCTCGAGACGGGCGACTACAACAAGGCCGACACGATCCTGTGGCAGAACATGGTCACGCTGCCGCTGTACCAGAAGCCGCAGTACTGGGCCTGGAGCAGCACGCTCAAGGGCGTCCAGCCGAACGTGGCGAGCGTCGGCATCACCTGGAACGCCGAGAACTGGTCCGTCGGCTAAGGCCGAGGGAGCGCTGAACGAGGAAAGGGCCGGCCCGTTGAGGCCGGCCCTTTCCCGTTCTTTCCCCTGGTCATAGACTCCTGCCATGTGGGCCTACGTCATTAGGCGCCTGTTGATGAGCATCGTCGTGCTGTTCCTCGCGACGATCTTCGTCTTCCTCCTCGTGGCCAGCTCGGGCGATCCCCTCGCGCTGCTCCGGCAGAACCCGCACACCCCTCACTCGACCATCGTCGCCAGAGAGAAGCTGCTGAACCTGAACCACCCCCTCTGGGACCGCTACTGGATCTGGCTGACCAACGCCCTGCACGGGAACCTGGGGACGACGATCCAGGGGCAGGACGTGGCGTCCGAGATGTGGTCCCACCTCTTCGTGACGCTGCGCATGGTCATCATCGCCACCCTCGTCGCCATCGTCGTCGGCATCTCCATGGGGGTCATCGCGGCGGTGCGGCAGAACAAGTTCACGGACCACGCCATCACGGTCACCAACTTCGTCCTGCTCGCCACCCCCGTGTTCGTCCTGGGACTGGCCCTCAAGGAGTTCGTCGCGATCCCGATCAACCAGCATGTCGGAACGACGATCTTCTACACCGACGGCGAGCAGAGCCCGACGCTCTCGGGATCGTTCTTCAGCCGCGTGCCCGACTACGCCGCCCACACCGCCCTTCCGGTCATCACGTTGATCCTGATCTCCTACGCGTCCTGGGCGATCTACCAGCGCTCGTCGATGATCGAAACCCTCGACGCCGATCACGTCCGGTTAGCCCGCGCGAAGGGGCTCAGCCAACGCAGGGTGCTGACCCGCCACGTGCTGAGGAACGCACTCATCCCGGTGACGACCGTCATCGCGCTGGATTTCGCCGCTGTGCTCGGTGGCGCCATCATCACCGAGATCATCTTCGGCTGGCAGGGCCTCGGGCAGTGGTATCTGAACGGCGTCAACAACCTCGACGCGAACGTGATGTTGGCCTATCTGTTGATCACCGCCACGTTCGTGATCCTCTTCAACCTTGCGGCGGACATCCTCTACGGCGTACTCGACCCAAGGATCCGCTATGGCTGACACCCAACAGGAGAACTTCGTCATCCAGACACCGGCCGCGGTGGCGCAGACCGAGGCCGGTGCCCACACCCTGGCCGACGCCCGCGCCGGCGTGGAGCTCGGCGCGGCCGACGCCTACGGGATGGCGGGCGAGTCCAAGAGCCAGGCCCGGCTCGTCCTCAGCCGGTTCCTCCACCAGCGACTCGCCATCATCGGGCTGTGCACGTTCGCCGCCTTGGGCATCGCGTCGGTGCTGGTGGGCCACTTCTGGCAGTACAGCTACACCGACATCACCAACAACCTGAACAGCCCGCCCTCGGCCACGAACCCCTTCGGGACCAACGCCATCGGCAACGATATGTTCGCCCAGGTCATGGCGGGAGTGGAGAAGGACATCCAGATCGCCCTCACCGTCGCGGTCATGGCCACGCTCATCGGCGTGACCATCGGCGCCATCGCCGGCTACTACCGGGGATGGATCGACTCCGCACTGATGCGATTCGTCGATCTCGTGCTGGTCATCCCGGTGCTCGCGATCCTGATCGTGCTGGCGCACCGGCTGACCAAGCAGTCGGACAACTGGCTCGGGCTGGCCATCATCATCGGGATCCTGTCGTGGACCTATGTGGCCCGCCTGGTCCGCGCCGACTTCCTCTCCCTGCGCGAGCGCGACTTCGTCGAGGCGTCACGAGCACTCGGAGCATCCAACAAGCGCATCATCGTCAAGCACATGCTGCCCAATGCCGTTGGCCCGATCATCGTCAACGCCACGTTGACGGTGGCGCTCAGCATCATTCTGGAGACAACGCTCTCGTACCTGGGCCTCGGCGTGCAGCCGCCCGGCGTGTCACTCGGTCTCCTGGTCAATCAGGGCCAGGACTCGGCGACGACGGAATGGTGGTTGTTCGTCTTCCCGGTCGTGTTCCTCATCGTCTTGATCCTGTCCATCTTCCTCATCGGTGACGGTCTGCGAGAGGCGTTCGACCCGAAGAAGAGCAGGGTGAGGGCCTGAGTGGCTGAAGTCGAGCAGGGGTCCGAGGCGGCCGACGCGGCCGAGTCGGAGGCCGAATCCGGCGGCGCCGCTCGCGAAGCCGCCGACGACGCCAGGGAGCCGGAGACCGAGAACGGGGACGGGACCGCCGGGTCGCGGGCTGTCCTCACGGTCGAGCGACTCGAGGTCGACTTCGGCACCAAGGAGGGCGTCGTGCATGCCGTGCGGGGCATCGACTTCGAGCTCCAGATCGGCGAGGTCCTCGGCATCGTCGGCGAGTCGGGCTCGGGCAAGTCGGTCACCGCGCTCGCCACCATGGGCCTCCTGCCCAAGAGCGCCGACGTGCGGGGCTCCATCAAATTCAAGGAGCGGGAGCTGGTCGGCCTCAAGGAGAAGCACCTCACCGGGGTGCGCGGCACCGGCGTCTCCATGATCTTCCAGGACCCGATGACGTCGCTCAATCCCGTCTACACCATCGGATGGCAGATCGCCGAGGCGATCCTGGCCCATCAGGAGGTCAGCAAGGAAGACGCGTGGAAGCGCTCCGTCGAACTGCTGCGCAAGGTGGGCATCCCGTTCCCCGAGGAGCGGATCAACAACTATCCGCACGAGTTCTCGGGCGGCATGCGCCAGCGCGCCGTGATCGCCATCGCCATGGCCAACGACCCCGAGGTCATCCTGGCGGACGAGCCGACGACGGCACTGGACGTGACCGTGCAAGCCCAGGTCCTCGATTCCTTGAAGACGGCACTGTCCGAGACCGGGGCGGCGCTCCTGCTCATCACCCACGACCTCGGCGTCATCGCCGGCCTCGCCGATCAGGTCCTCGTGATGTACGCCGGCCGCCCGGTCGAGGTGGGAACGGTCGAGGACATCTTCTACCGGCCGTCCATGCCCTACACGATCGGGCTGTTGGGCTCGCTGCCCCGGCTCGACGCCGAGGGTCGGGAGCGGCTGCGCCAGATCCCCGGCGCGCCGCCGTCCATTCTCGGCGACCGAGTGGGGTGCCCCTTCGCCCCCCGCTGCCCGCTCGCCCAAGACGTGTGTCGGGAGACGGAGCCGGATCTCCAGGTCGTGGAGTCGGTCACTTCGGCCTCCGGCCAGCACCGGGCCGCCTGCCACTTCGCCGAGGAGGTCGGGCGAGGCGACCACGGCAAGATCTTCTCCGACGGCGTCGTGGACAACGTGGTCGTATGACGGTCTCCGAGGTCGGCGCAGCCCCCACACCGGCATCTGCCGCCCCCCCACTGCTCGAGGTCACCGAGCTCGTCAAGAACTTCCCGGTGCGCGGTGGCAAGTTCGTGCGCCACCGGGTCGGCGAGGTTCAGGCCGTGTCGGGGGTCTCCCTCTCCATCTCCGCCGGCGAGACCCTCGGCCTGGTCGGCGAGTCGGGCTGTGGGAAGTCGACGACCGGACGCTGCATCCTGCAGCTCATCCCGGCCACCTCGGGCTCGGTGCGCTTCGACGGCGTCGAGTTGACCGAGCTCGACAACAACGCCATGCGCGAGATGCGCCGGCACATCCAGGTTGTGTTCCAGGACCCGTTCGCCTCGCTCGACCCGCGGCTCCCGGTCGGCGCTGCCATCGCCGAGCCGCTGCAGATCCACGGCATCCGCGATCGCGCCGCGGTCAACCGACGGGTGGCCGAGATGCTGCGGCTTGTTGGCCTCGAGTCCTACCACGCCAACCGCTATCCCAACGAGTTCTCGGGCGGCCAGCGTCAGCGCGTCGGAATCGCGCGTGCGCTCGTGCTGCAGCCCAAGCTCCTGGTCCTCGACGAGCCGGTCTCCGCGCTCGACGTCTCGATCCAGGCCGGCGTGGTCAACCTGCTCGACGACCTGCAGCAGGAGCTGGGCGTCGCGTTCCTCTTCATCGCGCACGATCTCTCGGTGGTCCGGCACATCTCGGATCGCGTGGCCGTCATGTACCTCGGCAAGATCGTCGAGATCGGCAACCGCACCGAGGTCTACGAGCGGCCGGCGCACCCCTACACCCAGGCGCTGCTCTCCGCCGTGCCGATCCCCGACCCGCGCGCCGAGCGCCGCCGCAAGCACATCGTGCTCGAGGGCGACGTCCCGAGCCCGCAGTCACCCCCCTCGGGCTGCCGCTTCCGCACCCGATGCTGGAAGGCGCAGGAAATCTGCGCCACCGAAGAGCCGGCCCTGGTCGACCGCGGTCAGGGTCACCCCGTCGCCTGCCACTTCGCCGAGGTCACCGCCGTCGTCTGACCCGTCCTCCGTGCGCCGGCGTCCCAGCCAGGGCTGACCACACCACGGGAGGTCGCGCACGAAGGCCCAGCTACGCCGGTGGATGGCGGAGGGCCCGTACCCGCGCAGGGCGGCCTGGTGCACCGGGGAGGGATACCCCTTGTTGCGGTCGAATCCGTACGCAGGAAAGTGCGGTGCCTCCTCGCGCATCATCCGGTCGCGCACCACCTTGGCCAGCACGGATGCCGCCGCCACCGATGCGCACTTGGCGTCGGCATCGACGATCGGCCGCACGAACCCCGTGAAGGGCTCCTCGGGGTGGCGCAGCACGTCGATCGGCCCGTCGACGAGGAGGGCGTCGGGCTGCTGGCCCAGTCCGGCGATGGCCCGGCACCCCGCCACCCGTAACGCCTCGGTCATGCCCCAGGCGTCGCACTCGGCCGCTGTCGCGTGCCCGACCGACCAGGCCGCGCACCAGCGGGCGACGGCGTCGAAGATCTCCTCGCGTCGCGCCTCGCTCAGCATTTTCGAGTCGCGGAGCCACGCCGGCATGGTGCGGAGCTGGACCCGCGGCCGCACCACGGCGACGCCGACCGTCAGCGGGCCCGCCCAGGCCCCCCGCCCGACCTCGTCGAGACCGGCGACCCACTCGTGCCCGTCGCGGCGAAGGCGGCGCTCCTCCTTGAGGTCGGGCGAGCAGACCGTCACGCCGTCCACCGGGGTGTGGCCTCAATACGATGGGCCCCGTGAGCAACGGCGGGGGGGACGCACCGGACCCGAACGCACGGTCCCCCATTGCGCCGGGGACGAAGGTCGACGTGCGCAACCGCTATCAGGGCACGTGGGTGCGCGGGTTCGAAGTGGCCGAGGCGGCCGACGGCGGCTACCGGATCCGTCGCCTCTCCGACGGCAGCGTGCTGGGCGAGCTCTTCTCCCGTGACGACGTCCGCCGTGAACGCCGCCGCCAGGGTTTCTGGTGGCACTGAACGGCGCAGCGTCAGGTCCCCTTGCCCTTCAGCACCGTCTCGATGTACTCGTCGATCGGGATGGCGGACATCGTCCTCGTCTTGAGCGTCCCGCGCGACCCCAGGACCAACGCGACCCGCGCCATCGCGGTCTCGTCCGGCGCGTCGATGACGGTGCAGAAGTCGTACTCACCCAACAGCGCCCACTGCGCCACGATCCGCACGCCCATGGCCTCCACCTCGGCGTTGACCGCCTTGAGGCGGTGAGGGTTCTCGGTCAGCGTCGACGCCCCGTCGGGGCCCACCGTCGACAACATGAGGAACGTCGCCATGCGGTCACGCTACCCCAGCCCTCCGTCGCCGCCAGGGTCCCTCGTCATCGCTCCCGCAACTCACCCCGCACCACCTTGCCCAGCGCGTTGCGCGGCAGCGACGGGACCAAGCGGACCTCCCGCGGCCGCTTGAACGGCGCCAGTTCTGCGGCCGCCCGCTCCCGCAGCGAGTCCAGGTCGGGGTCACCGACCACATACGCCACCACGGTCTCGCCCCATTCGGGCGAGGCCACCCCGACCACCGCCACCTCCACCACACCGGGGTGACGGCACAACACCGCCTCGACCTCGGCCGGATAGACGTTGTGGCCACCGGTGATGATGAGCTCGGTGCGCCGCCCCCGGATCGTGACGTAGCCGTCCTCGGAGACCGAGGCGAGGTCGCCCGTCGCGAAGAACTCCTCCGCCGTGCGCACCTCGGGGCGACCCCAGTAGCCGCGGCACAATGACGGTCCCCGGACGAGCAGCTCGCCCACGCCGTGCTCGTCGGGCTCGAGGATCGCCGCCTCCGCGCCGGGCATCGGGACCCCGACCGCGCCCGGACGCCGCTCCCCGACCAAGGGGTTGGACAGCGTCAGCAGGGTCTCGGTCATGCCGTAGCGCTCCAGGACGGTGATGCCCTCGCTGGCCAGGGAACGCCAGAGGTCGGCCGCGAGGGGTGCCGACCCCGACACGCAGAGACGGAGGCCAGCGAGCTCGCGCGCGCGCCCGGACCCCGCCAGGCGGTGGTACATGGTCGGCACCCCGAAGAACATGGTGCACGAGGGCGCAGCGGCCAAGACCTCGTCCACGTCGAACCGCTCGAACACGAGCGCGGACCCACCGGCAGCGAGGGTGCCGAATAGGCCGGCGCACAGGCCGTGGACGTGAAAGAGGGGCAGGCAGAGGATGAGGCGGTCGTCGGGCGTCCACGACCAGGCGGCGGCTGCAGCGGCGATGCCGGCGCGCAGCGAGGCGTGGGTGTGCACGGCACCCTTGGGACGACCCGTCGTGCCCGAGGTGTAGACGATCAGCGCGTCGTCGCCCAGGCGCGGCACCACCTCGACGGCGTCGTGGAGGTCCGGCGCCGTGTCGAGCTCGCCGACAGCGAACAGGATGAGGCCGTCGCCGGCGGTGAATGCACCCGGGTCGTCGGTGATCGCCGCGACCGGGCCGGCGTCCGCGACGACGTGCGCCAGCTCGGCGTCGGTCGCGGCCGGACTGACGGGCACGAGGACCGCTCCGGCGCGGAGGACCGCCAGCAGGGACTCGACCGAGGCGAGCGTCGACCCGGCACGCCAGAGCACACGGTCTCCGGGTCGCACGCCGCGCGCCACCAACAGCGCGGCCATCGCGGCCGTACGCCGCTCGAGGGTGGCACCGTCGGACCCGCGCCCATCGCCGCGCCCCTCGCGCAAGACGACGGAGTCCGGATGGGCGCGCCAACGGTCGGCCCACAGCGCGGGCAGTGTCGCGCCGGGATCCCACGACGGCGCGGCGCCCCAGCGGCCTGCGGGGACCTCCACCCTCACCGCCGCAGACCCCGGGCCGTAGTGTGGACGGTCATGACCGCCCGCCGGATTGCCATCGTTCCGCACACGCACTGGGACCGGGAATGGTACAAGTCCTACCAGGACTTTCGCCTGAGCCTGGTGGAACTGGCCGACACCTTGCTCCCGCTCCTCGAACGCGACGCCGGCTATCCGCACTTCATGCTCGACGGGCAGATGGCGGTCGTGGACGACTACCTCGAAGTGCGCCCCGAAGCCGAGAGCCGGCTGCGGACGCTGGCGGCCGCGGGCCGGGTCAGCATGGGGCCCTGGTACATCCTCATGGACGAATTCCTGGCCTCCGGCGAGACCATCGTCCGCAACCTGCAGATGGGGATCGAGCGCGGCGCAGCCTTCGGGGGCGCCATGCACATCGGCTACCTGCCCGACATGTTCGGCCACATCGCCCAGATGCCCCAGATCCTTGCGCAGGCCGGCCTGCGCCACACCGTCGTCTGGCGCGGCGTCCCCAGCCAGGTCACGAAGACCGCCTTCGTCTGGGAAGCCCCCGACGGATCCGCCGTGCGCGCCGAGTACCTGCCGGTCGGCTACGGCAACGGCGCCGCCCTCCCCGACGACGCCAAGGCCCTGGTGCGGCGGATCGCCGACCACGTCAACGAGATCGGGGAGTTCCTGATCGACGACCTGCTCCTCATGAACGGCTCCGACCACCTGATGCCCCAGCCCTGCCTCGGACGTATCGTGGCCGAGGCCAACGATCTCCAGGACGACTTCGCCTTCGAGGTGACGTCGCTCGAGGCCTACCTGTCTGGGCGCTCGATCGAGGGACTGACCACTGTGCACGGAGAGCTTCGCTCGGGCTCGCGGGCCAACATGCTGATGGGCGTCACCTCCAACCGGGTGGACGTGAAGCGGCAGGGTGCGGTGGCCGAGCGCGAGCTCGAGCGGCGGGCGGAGCCGCTGGCGGCGCTGTTCCAGCGTCCGGAGGAGTACCCCGCGCGGCTGCTGGAGCTCGCCTGGCGCGAGATGGTGCGCAACTCCGCCCACGACTCCATCTGTGCGTGCTCGGTGGACGACGTGGTGGACGCCGTGCTGCACCGCTACGCGGAGGCACGAGCCATCGCGGCGGGGTTGGCCGAGCGTGCCGTGAAGCAGTTCGCCCGGTCGCTGGCCGACCCTGGCCCCTACGTCCTCAATCCGGCCGCCCGCACACGGGCGGGGATCGTCGACCTCGTGGTGCCGGCCGACGGCCCGGCACCTCCCGAGGTGCAGGTGCTCTCGGAGCGAGCGGGTCTCCCCGGCTCCATGACGCTCGACGCCAACACCGTCCGCACCATGCTCGGGATGATCCAGGGACCCAAGATCAGTGACGACGCCTGGATCCACGACATCAAGATCGAGGACACCGACGAGGGCATGGACGTGACGATCGCGGTCGGCACAGAGGAGAAGCCCGACGTCCCAATTGCCGAAGGCAAGGGCATCATCTACACCAAGCTGGGAGCACGGCCCGACGCCGTGGTCCGCGTCGCCATGGACCAGCCCTCCACCCGGCGGATCGTGGCGCGCACGCCCGCGGTGCCCGGCTACGGATGGCGCCCCTTCGAGCCGGCGACGTTGGATCACCCCGTCGAGGTGCACGAGGACGGCGACTCCGTGACGTTGGCCAACGGGCTGGTTCGAGTCGCCCTCGACCCGGGCGACGGAACCTTCGCCCTCGACGGTGTCGCCGGGTACGGCCGGCTGGTCGACGGAGGCGACCTCGGTGACTCCTACAACTACTCGCCTCCCGGACAGGACTCGTTCGTCGACACACCCGAGTCCGTCGACGTGCAGATCGTCGAGCGGGGTCCGGTGCGAGTCCGGGCCGGCGTGGTCGCCGCCTACGTCTGGCCGGATCACGTCGACGGCTCCAACCAGAGCCGGGTGGGGTCACACCGGGTGGAAGTCAGGACCGACGTCGAGCTCCGGGCGGACGACCCCGTGGTGCGCATCGTGACCACCTTCGTCAACCCGAGCGGCGACCACCGGCTACGCGTCCATCTCCCCTTACCCGAGCCGACCGCCGAGTCCCATGCGGAGAGCGCGTTCACCGTGGTCACCCGGGGCCTCACGGCGGAGGGCAGGCCAGACGAGTTCGGCCTCCCGACGGCGCCCGCCCAACGCTTCGTGACCGCAGGAAGGCTGACCGTCGCGCACGAGGGTGTCTGCGAGTACGAACTGATCGACGTCGAAGCACGACCCGGGGGCGACGTGGCGCGGACCCTGGCGCTGACAGTCCTGCGGTCGACCGGCATGCTCTCGCGGCTCGGCATGGCATACCGCCCCTTCCCGGCAGGGCCCATGACGCCGGTCGAGGGACTGCAGATGCGGGGCCGCACGGTGTCCTTGCGCTACGCGCTGGCCCTCGACTGCGCCGACCCCTTCGCACTCGCCGACGACGTCCTGCTCCCGCTCGAGGTCGTCTCGAGTCTCGGGGGCGGGGAGCGTCCCCCGGCCGGCAGCGAGCTGACGGTCGACGACGCCGTCGTCAGCGCGGTGCGCCGCGTGGGCGGGGTGCTCGAAGTCAGGGTCTTCAATCCGACCGCGGACGAGACGGTTGTGGCCATGCCAGGACGGTCGGGCTGGCTGGTCGACCTGCGTGGGTACCCGCAGCGCCCGTTCGAGGGATCGTTCAGGCTACGACCCTTCGGGATCGCCACTGCCCGCTTGCAGGCTGACTGAGTCGCCGCCTTTCGACGTGAGCAGCCGCTCGCCGACGCCGCGCAGCTCTTCCAGGTCTCGCAGCACCTCTGATAGCCGCTCCCAGCGGACGTTGCGCCGGCGGTCGGCCGCCGCGCCGGCGCCGTCCGCGTCCTCGCCGGGCCGTGAGAGCCACCACAGCTGCACCCGTCCCAGATCCTTGAGCAGACGGGGCCGCAGCGGACGCGCGCTGAACTGCTCGGGCGCGTCGAGCTGGAGCGCGGCCTGGAAGTCGTCTGACATGAGCACGGTGCCAGGATTGGCGATGTTGACGATGCGGTGCGCCAGGTTGACGGTGGGCCCGAAGTAGTCGCCGTCGCGCAGCAGGACAGGTCCGCAGGCCAGGCCCACACGCACGTCCGAGAGGAGATCGTCGTCCGAGTACGCATCGGCCAGAGCGAGCCCGATACGGGCGGCCTCGGTGATGCTGTCCACGACGAACATGACCTCGTCGCCGATCATCTTGACCACACGGCCACCCTCGGAGGTCACGATGTCGTGCGAGATCTCCTCGAAACGCCGCACCACGGCGGCCAATTCGTCGTCGCTCAGGTGCTGGCTCAGCAGGGTGAATCCGACCATGTCGGCGAAGCCCACCGCGAGGAGTGGGCTTTGCCCCGGAGCCAAACCGTGGCTCCGCAACATCATGTTGCGTTGGATCCCTGCCCCGACCTGGCGCCGCCAGACGAACTCGAGCAGTTTCGCCATCGCAGGGATCGTGACGTCTGCGACACTGGCGAACGAGTCCGCGGACAGGACCGGGTCGACCTCGTTGGTGGTCATGATCCCCGGCACCAGTTCGGCCTCGGCGATGCGCGCCATGGAGGAGCCGATCACACGCGCCATCTGCAGCGCGGTGTCCATCTCGGCGGCCCCGAGCGCCAGCATCCCCTGGAAGATCCGGACTGCCTCGAGGTCCAGATCGGTGAAGACTCTGGCCTCGTCGTCGACACGCGGGAACCCCAACGCCCGCCAGAAACGCTCGAGCGTCTCCATCTTGACCCCCGTGAGCTCCGATACCTCAGCGCGGGTGTAGCGCCGCCGTGACGGGACGAGCATGCGATCGACCACGAAGAGGTCGATCACGCCGTCGGCCACCGCCTGGTCGATCTCCTCGTCGGTGGCGCCGTGCATGAGCAGGACCTCACGCACGTGCTCCAGCGCGGCGGCCCGCGTCGCCTCGTCCGATCCCGGTCGAATCGCCTCAGAGCGCTTCGTCTCGCTCACGCCGAGAGCCCCCGCAGGAGCGTCTCGTCCCACTCGGGGCGGGACGGGCGGGCCATCAGGGCCATGAGCGCCTCGGCCGGAGAGCACTGCCCCGCCACGATCTGCTCCACCTGCTCCGCGATCGGCATCTCGACGCCGTGGGCGCGGGCCAGGCCCACCAGGGGGCCGGCACTCTTGACGCCTTCGGCCACCATCTGCATCCCGCCGACGATCTCGTCGAGCGTCCGGCCTTGCCCCAGGGCGAACCCCACCGTGCGGTTCCGGCTCTTCGGGCTGGCACAGGTCGCCACCAGGTCCCCGACCCCCGCCAGGCCGCCGAAGGTGAGCACCTTGCCGCCGAGGGTCACCCCGAGCCGCCCCAGCTCGGCCAGGCCACGAGTGATCAAGACGGCCCGGGTGTTGTCCCCCAGGCCGAGCCCGTCGCTGATGCCTGCCGCGATGGCCATCACGTTCTTGGTCGCACCTGCGATCTCGCACCCGACCACGTCGGTGCCCGTGTAGGTGCGGAACGTGCGCGTGTGCACCAGTGCCTGCACCCGCTCGGCCAATGCCTCGTCGGGCAGGGCGACCACACACGCGGCTGGATGCCCGTGCGCGACCTCGCCGGCGAGGTTGGGACCGGTGAGGACGCCCGCCGGCACGCCGGGCAGCACGTCGGCCACCACCTCCGACATGCGCAGGTTGGTGCCGTTCTCGATTCCCTTGGCCAGACTGACCACCGCCGCCACCTCGCCTGCGAACGGCTCGACGCCGGTGAGGACGTCACGAAAGCCGTGCGAAGGTACCGCCATGAAGACGATCTGCGCGCCTTCGAGAGCCTCCGCAAGCGACGCGGTAACGAGCAGACCGTCGGGCATCGCCACCCCGGGGAGATACGTCGCGTTCTCGCCCGTCTTGCGAACGGTCGCCGCCAACTCGGGCGAGCGCACCCAGAGCGACGCGGGGTGTGACGCCCCGATGATGGTCGCCACGGCGGTCCCCCATGAGCCCGCGCCGATCACAGCCACCCGGTCGCTCATGGATCGAAAGCCTACGGCGGCGGGGGAACAGCTCGGTCGTCCGCCCCTACACTGTGCGGGTGTCGAGGGCGACCCTCCCGCCTCCCACTGTGGCCTGGCCGAGTACGGACCCGCCCCTCGGACCCGAAGCGGTCCTGATTCCGGTCAAGGCGTTCCACCAGGCCAAACGCCGGCTCGGCCCCGCCCTCGCCCATGAGGAACGCATTCGCCTGGTGCGCGCTATGGCCGCCCACGTCGTGGCCGCCTGTTCGCCATTGCCGGTCGCGGTGGTCTGTGACGACGATGCCGTCGCGCACTGGGCCGCCGAGCTCGGTGCCACCGTCATGTGGGAACCGCGCAAAGGCCTCAACGGCGCCGTCACCGCCGCCGTGACGCGACTGGCGCGGTCCGGCACGTCCTGGGTCACGGTGGCACACGGTGACCTGCCACGCGCCGCGGGTCTGGGAACGCTCGAACCGTTCGAGGGCGTGACGCTGGTACCGGATCGTCGTGACGACGGCACGAACGTCATCCGCCTCCCGGCGGCCCTGGCGTTCCGATTCGCCTACGGCCCCGGGTCGTTCCGGGCGCACCGTGCCGAAGCCACACGCCTCGGCGTCCCCGTCAGGGTCCTCCGCCATCCCGGGTTGGCCTACGACGTCGACTGGCCGGCGGACGTCTCGGAGCTCGGCCTGACGCGCTGACCGCCGGACGGGCGCGGAACCGGGGGCCCAGAGGGCCCCCGGTATCCGGTGTTCCAGTCGGAACGCGGCGCTACCGACGCACAGCCCGCTTCCGCGTCGTGCGGCGGGCGGCCTTCTTCGCCGGCGCGCGCTTCACGGCGCGCTTGGCAGTGGTGCGCTTCGCAGCCTTCTTGGCCGGCGCCCGCTTCGCTGCGGTGCGGCGCTTGGCCGGACGCTTCGCAGCGGCCTTCTTGGCCGCTGGGCGACGCTTGGCCGTGCGCTTCGCAGCCTTCTTGGCCGGGGCCCGCTTGGCCGCAGTCCGCCTCTTCGCCGGCCGCTTTGCGGCCTTCTTGGCCGGGGCCCGCTTGGCCGCAGTCCGCCTCTTCGCCGGCCGCTTTGCGGCCTTCTTGGCCGGGGCCCGCTTCGCAGCTGTCCGCCGCTTTGCCGGAGCCCTCTTGACTGCCTTCTTGGCCGGGGCGCGCTTGACTGCCCTCTTTGCCGGGGCCCGTTTCTTGGCCGCTTTTCTGGCCGGGGCCCTTCTCTTCGCGGCTACTGCCACAGGTGCACCTCCCTAGGAGCATGGTCACTGAATAGAGGTGAAGCCTGCGCCACGTCGATGGCCAACATCCAACGTCGTGCGCACTGCCGCACCGGATTCATTGTCAATTTCGGCGACCGACGCTTCTGCGGAGTCATGACCAATGTCCCCACATGACGTCAAACCGCCTTGGTTTCCTTCCGTGTGAGCTCGAACTGACAGGCAGCATCATGACGCTGGATGCGCCCCTGCGAACACACGGTGTTCGCTTGTGCGCGGCACGTTGCGTCGTGTCGCGGCGCATGTCAACCCTCCCTCACACATCGGATATACCCATTCTTCTGTTGTCAACATGCTCAGGTCAAGCATTCTTTAATCACGCGGTCATTTCGCATTCACGCGCGATTCCTGTTTGGATCCGTTTCACGCACGCCATTTGCACCGTCTGCGTGCACGAATCTCAGGCACATCACCCAGCATTGTCGCCTCATTCGTCGAAATGTCCCATGGAATTCAATGTTCTCCAAGGCAAACATCACGGGCATGGAACATGTCCGTGATTCGAGTGACGCGACCGTCGATCCGTGCCTGATTTCGGGTGGTGTCGTGCGCGAGATCCACCGCAATGCACGCCACAGCATCTATGTTGGACGGGGCAGTAACGGGTGGATGTGGGCCGGTGCGCAGCGTTCGGCGCTGGTGTTGGGTCCGCCGCGCTCAGGGAAGACATCCTCCCTGGTCATCCCCAATATCTTGCTGTCCGACGGGCCGGTGGTGTCCACGTCGACCAAGCCGGATGTCCTGCGTGCCACTGCGGTCGCGCGCGGTCGCGACGGTTGGGCGCTGCTCTACGACCCCAGCGGAGAGGTCGAATGCCCGAAGGGAGTGGAGCGGGTCGGGTGGTCCCCGCTACACGGGGCGTCGAATTGGGACACGGCGGTCGCGACGGCGGACGCCATGGTGAGATCGAGCCGTCATGGTGGCTCGCCGGCGGTCGAGCACCACTGGACCGAGCGTGCTGGAGCGCTGCTGTCCGTCCTGCTGCACGCCGCCGCTTCGCAGGAGTTGGGCGTGCGGCACCTCCTCCACTGGATCGACCGCCACGACGGGGCCGAGGCCCTCGAGATCCTGTCGGGATCGGGTTCGGAGGACGTGGCCACCGACCTGCTGACCGGCATCGTGGCCACCGATCCAAGAGAACAATCGGGAATCTGGTCGACCGCGTCGGGTGTCTTGGCGGCCTATCGCGCTGAGAGCGTCCTCGCGTCCACCGAGGCGCCACCACTTGATCTCCGCGCCTTCGCCGACGGCTCGAATGCTCTCTACATCTGTTCCACCGGGCGACGGCAACGTCAGTTCGCGCCGCTCGTGGTCGCCCTCCTCGGTGACGTGCGCGACGTCACCTACGCCCGAGTCCGCCAGGGCGTCGTCGGCGCTCCGACGCTGCTGGCCCTCGACGAGGTGGCCAACATCGCACCGATACCGGATCTGCCCGCAATGGTGAGCGAGGGAGGCGGCCAGGGCCTTCTCGTGCTGGCCTGCTTGCAGGACCTCTCCCAGGCCCGGGAACGTTGGGGAGCCGCGGCCGACGGGTTCATGTCGCTGTTCGGCACGACGGTCGTCCTGCGCGGCATCGCCGACATGGCCACGCTGCGCGCGATCAGCGTCCTGGCGGGGGAGCACGAGGTGGCGTCCACGAACCTCACCCGATCGGTCGGCTCTTGGGGCCGCATCAGGCCGACCGCGTCGGTCGCCGCGTCTCGGGTGGCCCGTCTCTCCCCCGACGCCATCGCAAGAGGAGTGCCGGGCCACGCCATTGTGCTCGGGCCACACAAGGAGGTCCACTCGGTCGCGTTGACCCCGTCGCACCATCAGGGACCGTGGCGGCCGCTCACGGTCGGCGCGCACCAACGTGACGACGTCGTCGCCGGACGCGGCCGCTGACTCAGCGGGTCAAGCCGAGCTCCACTCTTGCCGGGCGACGAACGCCTAGCCGGGATCGCGCCTCGTCGAGATGGCGGGCCGTGCGCAGGTGGTCGGCAAGGCGGGCGGGCGACATCGCCGCCAGCGCGGCGCGGTCGCCCACCCCCAGCGGATCGGGCTCACGATTGACGTGGAGACCCCAGCGGACGCGATACGCGTCGATGACCCTCGCCGCATCGAGCCAGAGTTCGTGGGCGCCGCGCGTCGCCGGACGCGGCCCGAGGGCTCGGAGGAGATGGTTCGCCGGCACCACGTCACGGCGTTGGTGGAGCCGCTCGGCGACGCCGACGGCCTCCGGTCGCTGCGCGGGGACCCACGCCGCTGTCGCGTGGGTGAAGGAGCCCTCGTCCATGCCGCCGGGTGCCGCGGCGCCGAAGGCGGCGACGACGTCGCGCCGGTAAGCGCCGCCGTGGGCACTCAGGACGATCGCGGCACCGTAGCGGTGTTCGTCGAGCGCAGGTCGCGCCTCAGGACGGCCGAGCAGCTCACCGAGCTCGAGCGGTCCAATGCCGGCGTCACGCGCCCGGCGAGCCCATTCGAGACGCAGGGTGACTGCGTCCAAGTCCTGCGCTTTCGGCGCCCGGGTCGCCGCCCACGTCACGTGCCGCCCCCGGCTCGAGCGGGCGCCCGCCTCGTGCCGGCGTCGCCGGATGTCGACGCTCCGTCCCGAGAAGACGCTGCGGAGTTCGGGCGTGACCCCGGTGACTTCGTGACTGCCGGCGCCGACCGGCGTCCAGCGCGCCCCGAGCCCGTCGGTCAGTGCGGCCCGCAGGAGCGCGCCATAGACGGCCGAGCCAGCACGGCGATGGGCGAAGAGTGCCCGCTGATCGGTGCTGCTCCAGCGCCCGTCGCGGCCGTGCGCCAGGTTGGCCACCACCACGTGGCTGTGGACGTGGGGATCCGCGCTGCGGCTGACCCCGTGCGTGAATACGGCCGCCACCGCACCGGTCACCGGGACCACGTGCCGCGCCGGGCCTTCGTGTCGGACCGCACTGAGGGCGTGGTCCTCCAGGTAGCGCAGGGCGCCGTCGACCGCCTGTGCGTGTGCAGCGAGCACGGCGCGTGCCACGTCCTCGCCGCCGAGGCCGAACAGCACGCTCACCGACTTCGGCGCGCTGACAGTCAGGTCGTAGGCGGCAACGGACACCCGTCCGGGACACATGGCGCAGCCTGAGACCGGGTGCCTCCCCGACAGCACCTCCCGGAAATCGGTCCCGGCCAGCGGGCCGCTGAGCCCGAGACCCTCGGCGCCTCGGCCGGCCCACCGGCCCGGGGCGGGTTCCGGCAGTTCTGCCGCCAAATCCGAGAGGTAGTACCCGCCCCGCCCCGCGGCGACCCGGTGGATCCCGAGCACTGTGACCCTCCCGTCTCCCTATTCGTGCCAGGGGTGAACGGTCGGGCTCGGTGTCAGCGCACCCGGCGCAGTTCGACGACCGGAATCACCCGGTCCGTCTTCTTCTCGTAGTCGCCGAAGCCGGGCATGCGGCGCACCTGCTCGGCGAACAAGCGGTCGCGTTCCTCGCCCTTCACTTGCGTAGCCGTAGCGGCGTAACGCTCGTCCCCGAACTCGACCTCGACGTCGGGATGGGCGAGCAGGTTGTGGAACCAGTCCGGGTTGGTCGGCGCGCCACCCTTGGACGCGAAGACATACAGGACGTCTGTGTCGCCCGGAAGGGCGGCCAGAGGGTTGACGCGCGTGGTCCCCGACTTGGCCCCCTTGGTCGTGAGCAGCACCATGGGCGCACCCTCGAACGGGCCGCCCACCTTGCCGTCGCTGGCCCGGAACTCCTCGATGATGCTGCGATTGAAATCGTTCATCTGGCTCATGCGCCGACGCTACCGGCGCCCCCGGCCGCGCGGCGCGGTCGTCAGGGCTCCCCGTAGCGCGCCAGTATGCGTACCGCCGCCACGGCGGCCAGGTCTGTGAGATCGGAGGGGCTGACGACACGGGCGTCAGGACCGAGCTGCAACAGCAGCCGTTCGAACCAGGCGAGTCCCGAGACGTCGAGCAGAACATCGGTCACGTTCCCCGCGCCGTCCCGCCGCACGCCGCGCACCGGCACCGACTCAGGGACCCACTGCGCGGACCCGCCGAGGTGCAGATGCACCTCGCGGGCACCGGGCCCCGGAACGAACATCTCGTCGGCCGGGCGGACGCGCCGGGCCGGCGCAGCGGCGGGCTGGTCCACGGGCCGTACGGCTCCGATACGGTCCACCCGGAACCGTCGCATGTCGCCGGCGCGATGGCAGTAGGCGTCGAGGTACCAATGGCCATCGATCGTCATCACCTGCAGCGGCTCGACCGTGCGCGTCGTCAACTCGTCACGGGAGGCAGACAGATAGTCGATCTCGATCACC